>JAABUZ0100000044.1_pt1 | contig 269011 bp, 218 predicted proteins | sample 5562091 | NCBI WGS metagenome assembly JAABUZ01 (sample SAMN12813069, study PRJNA571459) | rock metagenome | isolation source: Antarctica rocks | place: Antarctica: Victoria Land, Linnaeus Terrace sud | collected 2015-12-21 | reverse complement strand
AGATCCCTAACGCGTGCACCACGCTCGGCCTCCCGATGGATATCTTTGACTTCGACATCTCCCCGACCGGGAAGGCGAAGAAGCTGGACATGGGCACTTGTGCTTTCGCCAGCGGTCATCCGAAGTAGAGGATTGAACATAACGCACGTATGTTTATGCAAACATGCGGTCGGTGATATGTGGATTGCTCTTCGGACAGAGCCAGAATGTAAATGGTTTCTTGTACATCTGTACCTTATCCCAGCAACATTTCCAACAGCTCATCTTCTCTCCTCTCATGCCGCGAATTCACCCCTAGCCATCTTCCTAGCCCTCTGATCTCTCCGATTATGATTCGCCCGCGAAGCCTTGTTCGCATCTTTCCTCAGTCTCGCAACCTGCGTACCTTTATCGTCCGCCGGCCCAGCAACACTCCCACCTCTTCCCCGTGCCGTGCCCCCCCCCCCCCCCCCGCCCCCGCCCCGCCCCCCCCCCCCCCCCCCCCCCCCCCCCCCCCCCCCCCCCCCCCCCCCCCCCCCCCCCCAAGAAAGAAAGGGAGAGAGGAAGAGGGGAAGAAGGGGATGTAGATAGATCGCGTGCATCTGTCGTATCCAAAACCTGTTACCGAGCGCACAAGGATCTCGTTCGTGGTGATTCAAGATTGGGTCTTGGTTCAGCTGTGGGGGTTGGGTGGTATGTGATAGTATGATGTTTTGTGCGTCAGGATGGGTTGGGGTGAGATGTGGGGAGCTGTGTAGGGTGGTGGTGTAAGGAGAGGGATGGGGGGGGGGGGGAGCTGGTGAGATGGATGGACGAGGGGATCAAGGGTTGGATGGGTGTAAGGGTGTGGGGTGGTGGTTGGTGGTTGATGGTTTTGTGATTGAGGGGGAGTATTCATGATATTGAATTACCTAGCTGTCAAAGATTTGGAGTTATAACGGGGAAAGGAGAAGGGTTGCGGTATCTTAAGCGAGGACGCGGATTTGGGGGGGGGGGGGGATTGCGGGCTGTGGACTGCTTGATGGGGCTTGGATGCGTGAAGGATGGGTGAGATTAATACCTGGAGGAGGGTGTTGAGTTGGGTTGTTGGAGATAGGGAGGGTGTGTTCGTCGGGTTGGTCGCTTTGGTTAATGGTGGTTCCGATGGAATAACTCTTCAAGACTTGAATTGCGCTCATCCCACAGGCAAATCAGAGAAGTTCAAGGTGATGTGAAGCCAGTAGACGTGGTATGCGGATGGTTGGAGAAAGGAGATGAATTGGTTGTTGATTGTCTAGATCTGGCTTGATGTCTGTTGTCGAGTGGGATTGGACCGCAAGCTCGACTGCCTTGAAGTATTATTTGTGACGAGAGTGGTGGAGTAAGATCAGCGGATAACCCTCTCGATTTGTCTGTCGAGGTGTGCATTATTCTATTGAAAGCGCCGTAACATGCGAGATTCGAGTATTGCGCCCTAAGAGATTGTATTCATTCCCATTACTTAACCCATACCCATTACTTAGCCCATAGCTTTCTAGCGTCTAGGCAGGGTTGATTCGTAACAGATATGGGAAAAGGATGCATAGACTTGGTAGCTTTCGCGTGATATCTTTAGAGAAGAATCTCATCGGTTGTAAAGATAGAAAAATTGATTGCGCTGGTGATGTTGCCGAAGACCGTCATACCGGTAGAGTAGGTATTGACAGACAGCGTTGTCTCGAGTCGTTTGGAAAAGGGTTGGATCGTTCGTCGCTCGGGTGGGCAGTAGCTGGTCCTAGCCAAACTCGTAGAGTAGGCGTCGGTAGCACTGAGTGTCGTCCAGATGGGCAGTAGCTGGTCCTAGCCAAACTCGTAGAGTAGGCGTCGGTAGCACTGAGTGTCGTCCAGATGGGCAGTAGCTGGTCCTAGCCAAACTCGTAGAGTAGGCGTCGGTAGCACTGAGTGTCGTCCAGGTGGGTGGTAGTGTGTAGTGTCTTAACAAGCAAGCAAGCAGTGCTATGTCGTGTCATTTTTTAGGAACGGCCTGATACGTCTCGCACCCGAACAGCATGTATGACTGTCCTCATGAGATGACCAGACCAATGGATAGGTTGGATGCATAGCAGCCGCTGGTCAGAATAGTAGGGAAGAATAAGTCCTCAGCACTCCGTTTGCTTCTGTCAAAAACTGCCGTGGTCTCTCCCAGAGCCACCACAAAGATACAGGCTCCGCTCGCGTCATTTCTAAGGCATCCCAACATTTCTGTCTCAATAGACGGTGTGCGTCTACTTCCCAGAGCGCGTGGCAACACATGATCCAGCGCTGGGACTGCGCACATTGGACCCTGTCGGTTGGGCCGTAGATCTTGTGGGCTCGCGAGAACAATTTGTTGAGGCGGGCATTGCTGCAGCCGTGATGATACATCCAGCTCATGATTTCGACGATTACAAGCGTGTCGGATAACTCCGGATTGTTGAGATTTGGAGGCAAGGAGATTGGGCAGTAACCTGCTTTCTTGGGGCCGTAGGTTGATGTCTTGACGAAGCGCCATACATAGTAAAACGCGTTTTTGAACCTTTGACGTTCCTCAATATTTGCCTCGAAATAATAAGGTCCCCAGACATCGTCGCGACGAGTGCAATCTTTTAGAAAAAGTGTATAAAACGCGTCAACGCATCGATCTACTTCCAGTATCCGTCTATGTGATTGCACAGTTTCGTAGAAGCCACTGGCGACGTTAACGTGTGATGCCAAGCCAGGCTGTTGGGTCAAAGGGTAAACGTCAAGGTCTAGCTGTCTTGCTGAGGGGTAGCATTCAATGGTGTGAGCGAGCACCTTGGTGGAGACTGAAGCTGCATAAAGCTTCCAGATCGAGGCGAAAATAGGAGCTGTAAGAATGAGCGAGAAGAGGTCGTTCGAATCATGGGCGGCTTCAAGTATGTGAAGAATTATTTCAGCCGGAAGATCGAGTAAAGTCCGTGGCATCCCATACGTGCGTGGCCATCTGTTTGTCCGCGGGGGTTTCTGTATGTGTCGCTTTTTCTGTATCCGTGGCATGTCTGCTAAGGTTTGGGTGAGCTAGCAGATCCTTGGTTGTTGAGATGTGAAGGATAAAGAGGATGGGGGAGCGATGAGAGGAATCGTATGAGGTGTGTGCGAAGTCCTGAAGATGCTAAACGCGCTGGTAGCTGGCTGCCCTGGGCCAAATATCTGAACGCCAAGGAATACTACATTTACGCTAGTGTTCCGTAGGAGGCATATCTGGGTCTCTCTTGGTCTTACTCGTACCCCACGTCAATGAGGGATTCAGTAAGACAATCTCAATGTCCCGAGAGAGCGGACATAGATACTAATGTCTTGTTAGACTTCGGTTTTTGCGTTTTCCGATCGGTCAAAAGCTTACCTCAAGACTGTTTATCTGGACCAACTTTCAAACCCTCCATCCGCCTGGTCAACGTGGGACCGTTATCCTCTTCTTCGACAGACACCACAATCTCAGTCTTCGGCCGATTCTTGTTTAGTCCTTCGAGCAACATGCACGCCTTGCAGATTGCCTGACTTGAGAGATACCCGCACCTGGTACACTTTCCCATCTGCTGCTTTGGTACCTTCCTTCTCGATTTGACGGGCACTGTCCTATTTCTGTTACTCTGGCTCTTGGAAGTGACGTTCGTTTCTCGCTCTCTCGCCTCCTCATCTCCTCTCAGCTTCTCCTCCATAGCCGCCATCTCCCCACCACTGCTCCTTCCGTTCGCACTCGCACATCCCCCCTCACCCTCCACCTCCGCCTCCCCATCCACAACCAGAACGTCTTTTGTCCCCGCTCCTATCCCGCCACTAACCTCTGATGGCACTAATTTGGCCATGTCCTCTCCACTCTTCACAATGTCTAGTATTGCACTCGGCCTCACTCTTTCCAGATTCTTGACGAGCTGCCTCGCACTCCCCCTGAATGCCTCCGGACTGTAGATACACTCGGTGCTGAAGTAGTCCAGCCCTTTGTGGTGCGCGTAGAGCACTATTTCCTTCTCGTATGCATACTTCAGTGGTTTGCTCCTCTTGGTATCGCTCGCCGCGCTCTCAGTGACTATATTGGTCGCCCTCGCCAATCTAGGTAAGTCTCCACGTAGCAGGTTCATCAGAACTGTCTCGGCAACGTCGTCAGCATTATGGCCGGTCACTACATGCTTGATGCCTAGACGAGCCGCTCCTCGATCGAGTGCTTGCCGCCGGAAGACGCCGCAATATGTGCAATTGCCCTTACGTCCAACTTGCGACACGACTTGGTCCATCGTCCAGCCGTAGAGATCGTCGTAGCCTACTATCTCCAACGGCATATTATATTGAACGGCATTCCGCTTCACAGTTTCAAGACTGTCATCTCGATATCCTTTGATACCTTCATCTATCGATAGAAGCACGAGGTCCAGGCCGTAGTCATAACGTTCGTTGAGCGTTTTTAGCACCGAGGCAAGCACAGTAGAGTCTTTGCCTCCAGAAGCACCGATTGCTATGCGCTCGCCGGGGTGAAAAAGAGAGGAAGCGGAGATGGTATTATGGATCTCGGTCTCGAAGAGGGTGATGAAACAGTTCTTGCAAAGCTTTTGGTGGTTCCTGGGGCGAAGGATGAGGGCGCGAGAGTTACGACAAAGGGCGCACGGAGTAGGTAGCATCTCAGCATAAGAAAGCAACCGGAAGGTCAATCAGTAGGTGATTTCAAGGTATGATGAGGAATGTGGGAGCTTCGATGTATTCAGGACTGAACCCTAGAATAAGCCCTAAAGTCTCCCAATTGACCTTGAAGGAAACAGTGAATTGTTTACGAGTCGTGATGAAATTGTGGCTTATCGTCAAGGCGCATAGAATCGCCATTCATCGTGTCAGTATCATCCATAGGGTATGGCTACGTTTCGACTCATGTTTGAAGCGTGTATACTTTACAATGAATGTTGAAGCTGCTATATCCGACGGTGCGCTCTGATTAGCCTCATGGCGACAGAACCTCCGTGCAATCTGATATTTGGTGCCTCCCAATTGTCTGTCGTGCCAAAGGATACTTCCCGAGCGATGAATTATTGAGACATGAGACGCCGCGGTAAACGTAATCATTCTATGAGAACGCTAAAACAATGTTTGGGTAGCTCTCTGTGGTCTCGAACCGAATACGACTCTGTTGGAAAGGGCAACGATACATAGAGAGCGTGCTACTTTTTCCGTCCAAAATTTATGGAGGACTAGCTCTGCCGACGAGCTCTTTGTTGGTGATAGTCCACCTGCAGGGAGTCATAGCTCATAATCGTCCATTAGCTGAGAAAGCTTTACTTGCGGCCGTGGGTTTCATAGCTATGCGAGGATAGAGCGTGGGCGCCTTGAAAATAGCTCAGTCCTTCGTATCCATCCATTCTGTGGACTGTCGACGTCAGAGTTGTCTTCCGAAAGAGCAAGAATTCGCAGATCCTGTGCTCGGACAATGCATCACTGTGGTGGGCCTCACAAGCGACACCTGACGTGTATTGCAGTATGCAAGGCATGTCAAAGACAGCTTGCAGTGTTGATGCCGCACTCCATGATCGGCAACGGACGGTGGACTAACAGCATTCTAACTTCTAAAGTCGGACACCAGAAGAAGATCCGGACAGGGTTCTTGGTACTATAGATTCAGGAACCCTGGACCCTGGTGGTGGTTGCGGCACTCGACTACTTTTGGTAGCGTCGCGCCAAGAGGTCCTTTGAACGTCAAACTCAGTGGCCGACTGGCCGTTGTTGTGTTCAAGCGTCACTACTGGTGCCATTATACAGCTGTCAGTGCGACCGTACAGCTGTCAGTGCCGTCGTACAGCTGTCGGAGCTGCGGGTACAAACTTTCGCGGCTTCCTAAAGGGACTCGGCTGAAAGGATGGCGTTCAGCAGATGCATCCAGAGCTGTGCGGAAGAATTGAAGTCATCTAGGCCTGGAGGGGCAACTCTGCAGGGAGCCATCATAGCGCTGAGGCGCCACCAGCCACATGAACTTTGGGACCGTGTGAAGAGAATGCACTTGCCCCTTCTTTATCCCGGCTCGACATCCATAATTGTACGCTCCGTAGGGCTGTTGGTCAGCTTCGAAAATCAAGACAGGCATGTTGATACCAAGGGGATCTCATGCTCAGGATGTAGAGCGAACCGCTGATTCTTTGCATATGCACGCTGACGCTGAGCGGACAGATGCTTTAACATAGAAAGTTTGTAGGCGAGGTCGGAATCATGCATGGGTGCTTGGCTGAGAATGACACGCGTTGATTTCGTGTCAGGCGCAGGTGGTTTTGGCTGCACGTGAAGCGTTTCCTGTTCGATCAAGTATCGGTGAGAGAACGTGCATTCAAAATGATTCGTATTTACGAGCTTGTGTGCCAACATAAGTCCAGATCCGTAACCGTTAGCCAGGGGCCAGGAAGACGCCACCAACGCTTGGATCATCAGGAGGTTGTATCTATAAGCGTCGACCCATTGATGCAGGCACCATGCAGTCCAATGCCGGCAAAACGGAAGTCGGAATATCAATTGCTGTTCGATGGGTATTGAACCCGTGCAGGAGATGCAGCGTCATGCAAGCCAGATAGAGAAGGACCTTTACGGAGTACTGTCACTACTTACTACTGCGTGCAGCGTTCACCCTTTCAGATGGCAATGCACAGAGCAGGGGGCCACTGTCGGCTGTTCAACGGCTTGAGCCGTCCCCGCAAGCGAACCGCTGTGATTTGCGCGCTTGTTCAGTGGCTTCAGACCAGACCTAACTGAGATGAAGGAGAGCCTAGAAAATGGGAGACGAACTGCACGTATTCTCTTGATTGGATCGACTCGTACTTCCATTCTGGTCGTAAAGCACATGCGATGGGATTTGCGATGAGATCAGATGAGTGATACCCGATAGCCTGAATCGGCCCTTCCTTCATCGTGTTTCACAACAGCGGCATCTGTGAAGAATTGCGCCGAAGAAAGAATGAAAAGTCCAAGAAGAGCGACGACAGCGCAAAGGGACGCTCTCCATACAATGCCCGTTTATATGCTCGTGCTTGCCGTATGAAGTCTAGCGATGCATTGAGCGGACTTTGATAGGTCTCTATGCTGCCTTCGCACCGGAAGAGACTTCGTTCTGGCAGACGTACCGACTACCGACGCTGTTCTCTCCACTGGCTCTTGTGGCACAGCCCCTGTTTCGATGCGGAAGCAAGCTATGTCTGCCACTGCAATTGTTCTTCGTACCTCTATGCAATGATAACAATAACAAGGCCATTTCCTTCATGGATTAAGGCCCTCATCGCTGGCATTGGTCTCGATGTGTAGACGGGGAACTTTTATCGTTGGGGAGAAACTGTGCCGCTTTGCTTTTCGATTTTTGATATTGTCCTTCCGGATAGACATCTGGTTCACTTCGTTATCTATGAGGTAGGTGGCGAGAAGACATGTGAAGCTCTTCGGATTGCTTGGAGTGATTATCTTTAGTTGCTAGGACTTTTTGGCCTCGATAGACGGACGATGTTCAGAACTTGCCGAACTTGTGGGAAAATGAAAAATTTGATCGCGCAGCGTCCCAGCATCAGTTCTAGATAGAGCGAAGATGATTGCATTCGCCGTCAAACCAGAAGTAAAGACTAGTCATGGCAAGGCCGCCATCTTGTTTCATATTACCACGATGCGACGAGATTTACTCTCACTCAGTGGCTACTGCCATACGCCCTCCGAGAAGTCTGCACTCGAGCGAATCAACTGCCGACTTTCTGGTGGTTGAGCACTTCAGCGTGCCAGACAAATTCGGGCGACTTGAGACTGATTGGCTCTTCAGCTTTCTTGCCGACCTATCAGTGACCTGCCGTTTTCTATGCTACCATGGCGGAGACATTGGAGCTATGGAGTATTTTTGAATCGACTCGAGCCTCTCGTTCTAGCCTCGTATACGAGTTTGATAGCTGTCACTCTATACGTACTAGCTCTCGAACCGCCAGTTCAAATTGATTGAGTGTGCTGTTCCATCTGACGTCGGCATGCGTTCTCGAATGTCGGCAATGATATTGATTCCGATCTGCACTATGCCAATTACTTGGTAAAAGGTACAATCGGTCATCTCGCATGCCTGAGATGAGGAATACTCCAGACCGGTTTGCCTCAAAGACGGACGAATGGTCGAGCAAGACGTGAGAGCCGTTAAGCATCTCGAGGCTCGAGCCTTGCGCCACATATTCAATACGGGAGCCGTTGAACTCGTTCTTGCGGACCGCTTCCGCGAACTTCCTGGCTCGGCGAATGCAGGTTGGCCGCGCTTCCTTGCCGTAGCGATTGTAATCGGTCATGGACGGACGCGTAGAAAAAAGCACTGAAAACAGGAAAAGCCTCTGCCGAAATGGCGATACGCCAAGGACCTGATACTTTGAGCGAGCAGAAATGAATCCTACATATTGACTTGTAGCATGCCAATAAAGAGAGCATTCTGATACCGGTATACCACACATTCGTAACAGCAACCGATCAGGCTACCACACTTTAACGGCTGCAGGTAAACTGTACGATAACGAGAGCTTTGACCCAGCATGTCCTTCGGAACGAGCCGGAAGCGTCACGCTGGCTGGTCGCATGTATGTACGACCCCATGGTAGGCTCTGTTTAGCGTCGCCCTTATTCTCAAGTGCTTTGGAAAGCATGAGCGTCTGCAGTGTAAAATGAGTCGTGCTAGAGCAGATGCCAGACCAAAGCGATGGCAATGTCAGTGGTCAGTGTGCCATACAGCAAGATATATCAGGCCTGGCCTCGCAGGCGCCATCAAGCCAACGGTGAACCTACCTTTCCAGTAGGGCTACCTTCCAGTAGGAGGAAACACACACGTCTTTCAGCACACTTGAGCGACAACATCGCAATTTCCAAGAACTGCTTGACCTTGATTCTGCCGGGGCCAGCTCCGTCCTCATCCTCGAGTAACATCCCCATTCCTTGTCGAGACCTCGAGACGGAGAAATACGGAAGAGATACGGGCCGAAAGGGCACCAACCTTCTTCCAACAAGCGTTGCCATCCAGACCGCCGTCAGCAACTAGAAGCCAGCCCCGAGAAGGAGCGAATCTGGCCCAACCTCGTCGTACTCCTGTCTTACACTCTATCTCCTCTTCTGTGGCCCACGACTCATCTGCACACCAACTGCCGCTTCCATCGCACCCCTGGTTTTCTGGGGAAACCTCCGAGCTCGCTGCGGCCAATGAGACCCGCCCCGCTGTCACACCTGGATTCTGAGGACAGGGAGCCTTTTCGCCAAATTGTCGCGTGCGCATACAGGAAGCAGGCATAATCGACAGGGTTCATCTGCAGAAGCCTCCGTGCCAAACGCTGTGGCTAAAACCCACAAAAGAGAGCGAATAACGACACAGACCTAAGGGTTCCTCCCTCCCTTTCGCTAGCACCCTTACTGCCCGGTACGTTTGAGGTTATCAGCATCGATTGGTATATCTTGAAGCAAGACTCGGCCACTGCATCTGCACAACGCCATCCGTCTCCATCGACAGTCTCCATCCACCTGTCATAGGCCCCTCCCTCGCCAATCACTTGCTCAGTAAGCAGGCAAAGAGCAAAATCATTACCCCAACACGCCCCGTGTCGCGGACCACCATACACTCCACCCACGCTGCACTGCCTCTCTCCATGGCGAAAGGAACAGTTTCGGAACGTGAAGCTTCTGCTGGCTTACAATCAACCCGTCCCTTCGAATGCTCGTGGGAGGATTGTCCTAAGGTATCGTTGCCGTCCTCGTACACCCTTCCTCTCCGCCAACGTGTGGGGACGGAACATTAATCGTGCGTCATTAGAGCTTCAATCGCAAATCCGACCTCCAACGTCACTTTCGAATACATACCAACGAGCGACCATACTATTGCACATACGCTGGCTGCTCCAAGACGTTCATTCAACGAAGCGCATTGACCGTTCACAATCGTACCCATACCGGCGAGAAGCCGCACCGCTGCAAACATGAGGGTTGTGGCAAGAAATTCTCAGATGTACCTTGCCTTTCCTTAAGCTTCTGTAAGTGCTAACACCTTGATAGTCATCGAGTCTGGCAAGGCATCGCCGGATTCACAGCGGCGAGAGGAACTACGTCTGTGATGTCCCTGACTGTCGGAAGGAGTAAGTGACTGCGTCGTTTATTTCCATAATGCCTTGCTTATATGGTGTAGGTTCTGTAGGAAGACGACACTCACGAAGCATGCTAAGAAGCACCCAGTTGAAGGCAGCTCGATGAATGACGATATCGCCGAGGACTCCGCCGAAGAGGACTGGGACTCGGAGCCCGAGGACTCGCCACACGATCCCAGATTCGCGGCATCGCAGGCAGGGAGCAGGCCTACCAGCTGTTTCGGTAATCATTGGCCGCTGCCAGCAGAGACTGTGCAGCAAACACGATACCCTCCGCACCAGAACGGCCGACTAGCGCGCCGTCTTGAATCGTCATTGGAGTCCATCAAGCTTGAGCGATCTTCATCGAGCAGCCCAGCAGGGGATCGATCCATAGCAGACCCTGTCGCTTCATATCAATACGTGCGAACGCCCAACGGTATAAGCCGAAAGCCTCCACCGCTAAGAACCTCAATGCCGCAAGAGTATCGCAGCGTCCCAATGGACCATCAGTACTCGAACGATACAAGCATCGAAACTTATCGATCTCCTGTTGCTATGTCTAGCCCCAGCAGCTACGCACACTTCTCTCCCGTCTCGAGCGACATCCGCCAGCAACCTATGTATGTCCCGCAGCCGCGCTACAACACCTACCCCCAGCCTCGCGTCCACGACATCAGCCTCGACGACGCCATGTCAACCTCTCCGCACTCTAACGCTGGCACTCCCTCCGTTGGGCATTTTCCCACTGGAGCAGAGCCCTTGTCGGCCCACCAAAGTCATTACAGCCTTGGTGCTGCCGCCGCCCAAGATCAGCTCCGCGCTTACACCAGCCCAGTCTCGTGTGCAGTGCAGCAACATCAGTACCAGGACGCACATGCCGGCCTCATCGAAGATTTGTCGTATCAGATGCCCATCACCAGTTACCCAGCTTATGGGACGCCGGTTCCGGAATGGTATACGAATATCAAGCCGGAAGAGACATGGCCCGGCTATGAGCTGCCCAGTAACCGTCTTTAAGTCTTTCCTCTGCTCGCGCTCGCAACGATCTCTTCCTGCTTGCTTGAAAATTGGCAGTCACTTTTTGCTGCTTTCTATATAATCATCGCCGTCGCCTCAGAGAGCCAATGAATGTCCCCAGCGCAGCCATTATCTACGTCGACAACGCGCAATTTTCCTTATAACGAATCTAACGACCTCATGGGCGGCTAACTGACTAACGCATTTCTTTCCTATTGACTCTTCAATCACGCTCTTCCTAAAAGCTCTATATCCCCCCCACCGTTTATCTCTGTCTTCGCGCGCTGGAAGTTCGCGCATATGTTGCTTGGCGTCTCAGGGTCGGGTTCGCGCGGTGGGTCTCGGATAATCAAAAGTCGTATGTGCAAATGACGATGCGGAGTACGAAACCAGGAGGGGTGGGAGAAGGGAGAGTAAGGCGAGGGAGAAGGGAGAAGAAGGAGAGGGGGGCTTGTGGATAGGGCAAGAGAGAGAGAGCAGATACATGGGGTTGCCTCGTAGCTAGCTACCTCGTCTCGTAGCTTTGTGCATAGGGACAGGGCGGCAAATCTCTGGATTGTTTATATGTGCTTGCTACCTTTGATGATGTCTATGTTGCGGCTGTGATCTCGTTGCACAATACCAGGTGGCCTTGCTGAAACATATGGGATGGGGGTTGGGGGGTAGGGTGCACGGGTTGTTTAGTTGCTGCTTCACTTTGTGGGTTTGTGCATAGGGGTAGGTGGTAAATTCTGGAGTTTTGAGGTGTGCTATTTTTGATGAGGTCTATATTGCGGCTGTGATCTCGTGGTATGATAATTGGTGGTGGCCTTGCTGGGAAATATGAAATAGGGGTTGAGAGATGAGATACATGGGTTGAACAGTAGCTGCTTCATTGTGTGGGTTTGTGCGTAGGGACAGGGCGGCAAGTTTTGGATTGGTTATGTGTGCTATCTTTGATGATGTGTATGTTGCGGCTGTGATCTCGTGGCACACCACTGCCTGGTGGCCTTGCTAAAAAAACAATGATTGGGGTTGAGAGATGAGATACATGGGTTGCCGAGTAGCTGCTTCACTTTGTTGGGTATGTGCATAGGGGTAGGCGGCGAACTTTGGGTTGTTTATATGTGCTATCTTTGATGATGTGTATATTGCTACTGTGACTCGTGGCCTGCTGCAGACATATGACTCTAAGCTTCAGAAGGCGGTTGTTGGTGAGTTGAGAAGGCTTACGAATGCTGTTTGTATCTGCTGCGGGTATGTTGCCGCATTGAACGAGATAAAGTATGTCCTACGTGCTAAAATCTTGGCAAAGTAGCGGGGCGGTTGCTGCGAGAGCAGTGGGAAGGTCTAAATCCAGCACGTCCACGCTGCTATGATTATGGGGAGTGAAATGATGGTTGCAGTAAGAGCAGCGATGAGGACCCATGTCCCAAAAGCTAGCAGGCGGGCGTGGCCATTTTGTGCTCAAGGAGATAATGCAATGCCCCTGAATAAGTGTCGTTAGCCATGTTCGGGCGACTGTAGGCTGTATCAAATGGACGCACCGGAAAGGTGGTTCATATAAACTCGCATGTCCAACGCGCAGGGGTGACAATACCATCCTCGGTGCTCAGGAAGGTTTAAATCAAGCCATGGATGGCACTTGAGTATCTCTTTGACGTCTGGAGAATATAATGGTGCGCACGTCCGTTTCCCAGGGAGTAATTTTAGAGAATCACGAAGCGAACGTAGGAACGGAAGCCTTTTTTCGTCGAGATGCAGTGAGAGTGTAGGTTGCCAGTGGATCAGAAGCTTCGAAAGAACCCACTGAACCGAGGTGAGGGACCTTATGTTTTCGGCACCTATGGCGTTCAAGAACCGGACCAAGTACTTTGATGGAACGGTGAAGGTGTTCATACCGTAGTAGATGGGGGCGACTTCAAGGTAGACCTGACGGCAAGTCGATGCGAGAGTGAATTGGGAGCTGAGCCTTTGCAGCTCCTGCTCGATGATGTGAATCTTGACTTGTCTCCCAGAGCGTAGATGACTGGGAGCTGATAGGATGCGGCCGTGGGGTTCCACAGGTATGGGCCCGTCAAAGACCATGACTGATTTCCATACCTTCTGCCGTAGCTCGACCGGTAATTGCATGATTGAAAAGATGGATGCGTCTTTGATCTGTAGAGATCCGTGTTCTTGACGCATAGGATTGGCTGGCAGCCTTCTCTCGTTTGATGCCATGCTTGCGATCTCGGTGGTGAGTATCTAAGATGAGATGTGGAACAGGAGGTTGTAGTGGGCAAGTACTTGGCTCAAGGGTAATAGCTCTGGATCACATGTCAACACTCGGGGTCAAGAGTGATGGCTGAAATTGCCGCAAGGAAGCTTCGGCACTCACTTGATGCGTGTTGAGGAGACAATAGTACTCAGCTATTCCTCACCGAGAGTAATGACTTTGGGATTTCCCTCAAGGCATGCTAAGGACCATGCACCACCAAGTCAAAGAGAAGAAATGCCGGTCTAGCCGTGGGCCTTCACTGGTCGAGATGACCAACGTGATAGCGAGTAAACGTTGGATTGTTTCACAATTCTATTTCAGCAGATGAAGCTCTGACCCTACATTATTACTATTGACCATTCGTGCGTCGAGGCAGGATCGGCCTGATCTGTTGTTCTCATGCGAGATCATATCTGCATCCACCTCTATCTTGCTCGATTTCATGAATACACGGGATCTGGTAAGGAGGAGCATTATAGATATCTTCTTGAGATGCTGAATTCGTTTTCGGACGCGAATAGAGACAGTCTACTCAGACCAATAAGAATCAATACATCTCACTAATCCTAGAGCGTGTTGGCTGTCTGCTTGGTAAGTTTGGTCTCCGTGACTCTGGTGTGACACCAGAAATCATAAGGCTCGTGGGCGGAGAGGAGGAACAGTCTTGTCCCCATCCCTGGACGAATCCCATTGTTAAGGTAACAAAGGTCTCTACATTCGAACTTCACGACGCCTGATCGAGATCATGCAACGATTGTAAGTGGTTAATTGCATGCTTCCAGTATTGAGCAACTTCAAGGTGGCGCCACATCGATTCATACAGGCTCTGGCATGACTCTGTACCAAAAATGACGTACTATGCTGTAGTGACGGATACGTGTGTTGCAACTGAATAGTCTAAACATAAGATAACGAAGGCTTGCATGATAGAGTGTGGAGACGAAGTAAGGTCAAGTAAACCTAAGTATCGTTCTCCACGTGATTTCAACGCTAGCCTGACGCTAGACGCCCTGGACACGGTGGAAAATGATGCCTTCCCGGACACTCCAGCCTGAGGTAAAGAAAGCGTTTCGAGGCCAGACGCAGTGTCCCACTGCACTGAACTGGTCACGAACACCATGAGATCTCTTGCGCATACCTAGCATTGGTTAATCGTCCTTTCCGCCCCTTCCACACTGCGTTCCAGTATCCAAAGCCAACATGGCCTTCCAGGCTCCTTTGACGGTACGTACATCGCCACTCATCCACCTAAACTCGACTGATGCCTTCTTTCCTAGAACATCTTCTCCATAACCTCTGAACTCTGGCCGTCGATGAAATCTACCCTGAGCGCTCCTTGGCAGACAGCATGGCGCTCAGGAACCCCGGTACAGCCTGCACATCGAACTTCAGACCGGCGGTCCTTCACAACAACCTCGAACTCTGCAGCCAAGGTACATTCAATGATAGTAACCGAACTGCGAGGTATGCTGACGGTGCTTAGGAGGCACCTTTACACCATGATCTTCCAGAATGTCTGGCCTCGGTGCCTGTCGCTTCCTTGCGGAATTTACAATACAATGCGGGATTGATACTATCTCTACCAACCTTACCTTCATCGAGGCAAATATGGCGTGCCAACCCTATTTATCAGCCTACTCCAGGCGCCCCTCGCTCCCTTCGTCCCTACTCCTCCTTCTGCCGACCGTTGAAGGATTTCACAAGGCATGGAAGACTTCTACCCCCAAACATGTACAACACGGTCCAACGGCGAAATCTGGCTGGAAATGCCTCGTCTCAGAATCTTCTCGCTCATATGGAGCAGACAGCGAACAACAATCCGACAAGCGCTACTGCTCAGAATGCCTTCTACTCGGCTTTGCTACGAGCGGACATGCCAGCAATCGTGGTTGAGCGATATCAGACTGGGCGTTATGCGAACAATTCGTCATGCGAGTCAACCTACCACCGTGCACTCGAAAGAGTGGGTGGCAGTGCCGCAGTCCAATCTGGGTTACAGACACAAGGTCCAAACGGGATGAGTAACTCGCAACTGCAAGCCATTGGACAAGCGGTAGCCGCTCAATCACACGGCGGAAACATTGCTCTGTCTCAGGCCAAGGGTGGCGCCAACGGTTCCGGAGCCAAGGAAAGTCCGCTCTACGTTGTAGTGGAAGAGTCGCTTAGCGGTACGATATTCAAATGGGCTAAGTTCATACTGTATTTCGGGCTCGTGACATACTTTTCCTTGGTCATTGTCACTATTGCTGTCGAGACCAGTGGCGTCCTAAGGAAAGTTGGCGGTACCGGGAACAACGAAGCTCAACCACAGCAGCAGACCGTACGCTTTACGGATGTACACGGATGCGACGAGGCCAAGGAAGAGTTACAAGAGCTGGTCGAGTTCTTGAAGAACCCCGAACGTTTCACAACACTGGGTGGGAGACTGCCTAAAGGGGTACTTTTGGAGGGGCCTCCAGGAACTGGGAAAACTCTTCTAGCTCGTGCAGTCGCCGGCGAAGCAGGTGTCCCGTTCTTTTTCATGTCTGGAGCCGAGTTCGACGAGGTCTATGTTGGTGTAGGCGCAAAGCGGGTGCGAGAATTGTTCAGCAATGCGCGAAGCAAGGCTCCAGCGATCATCTTCATCGATGAATTGGATGCGATAGGGTCGAAGCGAAGCGAACGCGATCCTGCTTATGTCAAGCAATCATTGAACCAATTGCTCACCGAAATGGACGGATTTTCCCAAGAAACTGGCGTCATTATCCTCGCCGCCACTAATTTCCCCAAATCTCTTGACAAAGCCCTGACCAGACCTGGCCGCTTCGACCGGACTGTCGTTGTTCCACTGCCTGATGTTCGAGGACGCGTGGAGATTCTCAAACATCATATGAAGAACGTTCAAATCGCTACAGACGTTGATGAGACCATCATCGCCCGTGGTACTGTTGGCTTTTCCGGCGCCGAATTGGAGAACCTTGTTAATCAAGCCGCGGTCCGTGCGAGTCGGAATCACTCGAAGAAGGTGACTATGGTCGATCTCGACTGGGCGAAAGACAAGATCATGATGGGTGCCGAGCGAAAAAGTGCAGTAATACAAGAAAAGGATAAGATCATGACAGCCTATCACGAGGGCGGCCATGCGCTGATGGCTTTGTTCACGAAAGGGGCGAGCCCGCTTTATAAAGTGACCATCATGCCTCGAGGCCGGGCTCTTGGCATTACTCATTTGATGCCGGAGATGGACAAAGTGTCCATGTCGAAGATGGAGATGCTTGCCCGAATCGATGTGTCCATGGGTGGCAAAGTAGCCGAAGAGATTATCTACGGAGCGGACCAAGTCACCAGCGGCTGTGAATCGGTTTGTACTCCCAGTTCTGCTCACTCTCAGAATCTGCTGATCTTTCCGCAGGACCTGCAAAGCGCTACCAGCGTTGCGTATGATATGATCACGCGATGCGGCATGTCGGAAACCTTGGGCCAGGCAGATCTCGCCTCATACTATGGAAGTCTGTCATCGGAAACTAAGCAGCAGATTGAGCACGAAGTGCGTAAGCTACTTGACGAAAGCCATCAGCGTGCTACCAAAGTTCTCAAAGAGCGACGAAAAGAGCTCGACATCATTGCCAAGAGCCTGGTAGACTACGAGGTCCTGAGCCTGGACGAGGTCCAAAGGGTGCTCAAGGGCGAGAAGCTGCAAAAATTGAAATCATCACCTCCAATGCCAATTAAGCTGCCGGAGATAACGCTCCCTCCTGGCTTTGGCGGCCTACCACCACCCCCTGGACCAAATGGCGTCGAAGGGCCATCCGGCCAAGGTGAGCCATCTGGCTCGAAGGGTGATGATGGTGCCAAGCTCTGAGATCTATCACTACTTGTGGTTTTCTTCATCTGGTGTTGGCAAGCGGGTTTCTATTGCATATTTACAGCAAACAGCTATGGGAAAGGATGGAGGTTGCGGTGCGATTGTACTTGATACCGGCTCTTGATGCCCCTGGCTAGAGGCGCAATCATATGGTATTACTTCTTCTCCACACGATTTGATAGCGAAGTTACTAGCACAAAATCAATGAGCTTTTAAGGAACAAAATCAAAGATTACTTGTTGGAGAATTGATTTATCTGCCAGCCTATGTGTATACTTTGATTGAGTTCAACAACACTGAAACTGATACACTACTCGCAAGCCATATGTGTCAGTCTTGGCAGGGGTGGTTAGATTTCAGGCTAGGGATGCAGGATCCTTGGTGCCAATGTGCTGCGGGGCGGATTCCAACGGCCCGATGAGGTGGACCCGTCTTAGCGCCGTGACCAAAGAAGTGATAGCGAATTGCAGTCCGTTCTCTAGATCCATCACCCAGCGAAGCAGATCGGGTCCGGGATCAGGGGCAGTTGGAGAAGGGAGATGACGAAAGGAGGCGGGGGATGGGTGGGTTTTCGGGTCATCACATCTAGAGGGACGGAGTATCAGACCGTCACATCCCCTTTCCTAATGACACTGAGAGGTTGACGGAATAAAGGAAGAGGAGACTCTTTCATCTCATCTTCCGTCAAAGCCTGGGAGCACTATGGTCATTGTTGGTTCGAAGTACGCAACAAAGGACCCCGATCCGATCTCAATCGTCAGTCTGAACTGTCGCGCCTGCCCATTGTACTTTCTCCACGGAGTCTACTTCACTCCGTACTTCCTTCGGCTTGCAAATATGTGCTCAATCCCCTGAGCCAATTGTGCTTGACATTGATCATCACTTTGCTTCATCAACACTTCTCTACCCTCTTGGTACCACTCCTTGTACTCAAACATCAATCAAATATTCACCATGGCTCAGCCCGGAAGACCCGCGCGTGTTTCTCGCTCACCTCCAACTGAGATGACCTCTCCACAGGACCCAGACGATCACCCGCGAAGCCCAAACCCCGCCTCCTCGTTACTTCAAGATCTGCTGCGCGAGAAGAAGGCGGAGAACCGACGGCTTGGGATAGCATCCGATACCCACCATCGAAGAGTCAGCACCCTAAGCGATGCTTTCGATGATCGAGATGTACAGAGCTCACCTATACTGCCACCTCCTCGGGACGATGGGGATCATGCGCATGCCAGACGCACCAGCGCCTTTGGTGGGAGGGATACCTCTGCACCCAAAGGCATGGGCATGCGCGAGATGGAGCAGGTAAGTCATCATTCTGGTTCCGCTCGCGATGCGTATACTAATGATTTCCCGCAGTACATCTCCAAACTCAACAAGCAAAATTTCGACCTCAAGCTTGAGCTCTTCCATAGACGGCAGCGCAACGAAGTACTAGAAACAGAACTGGCTAAGATGCATGAACTGGAGGGAGATAATGCAGAGCTGCAGTCGATCAACGAAGACCTTGTGAAAGAGTTAGAACTACGTGATGTTGCAGTCCAGGAGGCTGTCGAATTAATATGCCAGCTCGAAGCCAAGGTCGAGTCGATTGAATTGACAGAGCACACAAATGTCACACCAACCCGTGATGCTAGCAATCTTGTGTATTTACCATCCTCGCCTCCGCAGCCTTACCCTCGGAGAACCTCCCCCAGCACACCTCCACCCCATAAAGTCCGCGAAGAGCACTTGTCGCCACCACCACATCAAGGGCTGCTGCAAGAATATCCCGACCTATCTCTTCCGGAACCGTCAAAATCAGCCAGGCGAGCTCCGTCCTTTCTCCGTGAAGATAAACCCAGCACAAGCGCTCTTCGTAGCCTTTACACAACGGAGACCAACACAAGTTACATGTCGCTGAACCGAGCAGGTTCTCCGCAGAGAGACTTAGATCCGGACAGCTACACGCTCAATTCGCCAAGGTTAAGCATGCTCAGCGAAAGCAGCTTTATGAGTGTTTACGGGAAATCGTCGAGAGCGCCATTCGACCCATTACCGCCTGTACCACCTTTACCAGACCTGAATATTCCTCGTACCAGGACGCCCATGGAGTATAAGGGAGCCGAGAGAATAAACCCTGCTTTCACGAGAGGACTCTCTGACGCTTCTATCAAAAGAGCACGCGATAAGGCAACCAAGAGCGCTGCTCGTCAGGCTTCGAGTAACGAGTCGGAACACAGGTCAGAATTGTCATTCTTAAGCCGCGTCGAGCAAAGCACTAAAACTAAGCGCAGAAGCTCATCACACAGTCGAAGCGAACATCTGTCGAAGTGGCTCGACGAGGCGGTTTCTGGGGACGAAGGTAGCCCTCTGCATCATCGCAATGGTCGCCACCGGTCTCCAAAAGCTAGACGCTCGTCGCCCAAGCCAGCCTTTCCTGACCAATATTCTTCCATTGGAGAAGTACTCCATAAGCCACAGCCCAATGCGATTGAAGGAATCCCAACTTTGCCTGCACTGACAAAACCCATCTTCGTGGGCCCAGAAATCCTACCTCCAACCCCAGACACCATGAGCACAGCCCAAAAAGCAAACTCCTCCACACCCAGCATCATCACCGAGAAATCCGTCAAAGACATCTCTCGGCCCTCGAGAAGCCTCCATCCTACCAGCTCTCATCAACGCTCGCGCACCAAAGACTCTCTAGGCCTCGACTTCGAAAACGACATCTCCAGCTCCGACGACGAGCACCACTCCCTCCGCGCCCAGCGCAGCGAAGCCGACAGCACCGCCATCCCCCTCGACGCATTCGACTCTTTCCCCTTCATGGGGAGCGGTAGTTCCTCGAAAGCCAAGCGTATGCTGGGCGACGCCCCCTCTCGCCCACCATTAGCCACGAACCCTGGCGACGCCTACGCCTCCAGAGCGCTGTCGTACCCTTCGCCCAAGGCCGAGCACAGGCGGAGCTCCATTGCCACGACGCCAACTCGGCCGGAGCCAGTTCGGGGAATCACGACGCAGGCGCCGCTATCACCGAAACAGTGGATCAGCAAGGGTGCCGCTCCGTCGCCATCGGACCTTCAAGCACAGAACCGACCCGTCCGCCCATCCCACGACGTCGCGGCGGAGTCTCCACAAGCAGAGTCTAAGATCCCGAAGACGACGTCGAGCAGGCTGAAGACCCTGTTTCGGCGCTCGAATAGCACTTCTAGCCAAGCCATTCTGCTGCAGCAGCAGGAGCAGCAGCGACAGCAGCTGGATGGTGAGGCTAAGGCCGGAGCGGGAGAGAGTAGGATTGCGAGGCCGGGGACTGTGGGTGGTGGTGGAGGTGGGGTTGGGAGGAGTGCGAGCGGGAAGGTGTTTGGGGGGAGGAGAAGCTGAGACGGTGGGTTGTGTTGGGGGTGTGTGGGAGTAGCGTGTTATGAAAGGGGTGGCTTGTCTAGAACGTACTGTAAAGTATAGGTGTGGAGACTATCATAATGATGGCCTGAACTAGGTGCTATTCCATCCTCCCTGTCCAAGTTCTCAATTGTGAAATCAGTCTTCTCGAATAGCAGTAGTGCTCTTTCCCTCCATCCACACCAACTGCAAATAGGCCCCTCGACAATTTTCCTGCGCTCCCTCCATCCATACCAACTCCAAATAGGCTTTTCGTCAGCTCTCCTGTGCCGCGCATAGCATAGAAGCATCGATCATTCGATATCTAAAGCGCATTTTCGCGACATCCGCGAGTAAGAAAGCTGCTCCTTTAAAAAGGGAATGAGGGTTTCTAGATTGAGGTATCGGGATATTGGAGTAGCTGTTACCAAAACACGGTTTTATACTCGTCCCTTGGCTCAAGCCGTCGCTGTTCAGACCTTGCCTATCAATCCACCCCCCCCTCTCTGTCATCAGCGCGCACCCAACTTCACCCCCGCCCCTCCGCCCTCCCCAGCAACCCCTCGCCTAATTCCACAGGTTTGAATCCCTCTTTCTTGCCATCCCCTCCCTTAGCACCATCACCTCCCGCCCTCGCCTTCGCCCCTCCCCTCGCCCACACCACATCACCCCTCAAAAACACAACCGCCCCACCCCTCCCGCTCGCCGACCCCGTGATGCGGAACAACGGCTGCCCGCTCGTGGGGTCGGCTTCGCGCAGGGGCAGGAAGAGCAGGTTGTTGGCTGCGCACCAGTCCTCGACGACGTCGCGGAAGGTGGTTTCATGCGCTGGTTGCGGAGTCGATATCTCGGGTCTTGCGGGTGCGGATGTGGTCCCGTTTAGGAGGGAAGAAGTCATGGTGGTTGGTGGAGGAGGAGGTAATTCCCCGATCCGCTCGGGCCCGAGATCGAGTGCTAGGGATATGGTTTCGAGACCTTTGGTCCATTCGGCGTCGAGGAGGGGGTGCGCAGGGAGCTGCTCCTTCCACCAGAGGAACCATTGCCGGATCTCGTCGTAGTTGGGGCTGCTGGTTAGCCAGAGGTGGAGGGTCTGATGCCATTTGGGGAAGAATTCTGAGATGAGCAGCTGGGCGGTTGTGGGCGGGGGGAGGAGGGGCGTCCATTGTTGGATTGTGGTTAGGGGCTCGAGATCTTGGTCTGAGGGGTCGATGAGGAGGGTGGTGCGCAGGTGGGTGGCGAGGCGGGGGAGGAGGTGGCGGGTTAGGAGGGCGGGGAGGTGGGTGGTTAGGATGGGTTGCCAGGGGGTGAGGGTGAGAGGGTGGCGGGTGAGGGGGTAGGTTTGGAGGAGGGATTTGATCTTTTGGCGGAGGGAGAAGAGGAGGCCGGTGGGGGAGGTGGGGGAGGTGTGGTAGGTTGAGAGGAGGGGCAGCCAGGGGAAGATGTAGGTGTGGGGGTCCTGGTGGGAGGAACGGTGTTTGCGGCTGCTGCGGTGGGGCTGCCAGGATTGGAGGGAGGTGGTGAGGCGTTGGACGATGAGGTTGTCGAGGAGGGAGGTGGGGATGAAGGCGGGGAGGAGGGGCTGCCAGGCTGTGATGAGGGCGAGGAGAGGGGTTGGGTCGTGCGGGTCCCAGTCGTTGATTATGGCGCTGCGGACGGGGGGGAGCCAGAGCGTGTAGAGCATGGTTTCGTAGGCGGTTGTGGATTTGCTGGGTGGTTTTGTGTAGGAGGCGCCATTCTGCAAGGCGAGTTCTGTGTTTGTGGGTCGAGGTTTGATGCCGAGGATATGGGAAAGACGTTGGAGGTAGGGAACGAGGTGGAGTGGTTCCTGGAGGGGTGACCAGTCTTGAAGGGAGCTCTTGAAAAGGGGGTGGATTGTAGCGACGGCGATTTCTTGTAGCGTGGAACCTTCGACGTCGCCGAAGTGGGCGATTTGCACGGATTCCAGTTTCGCCGTTAAAGCTTCCCATGCCGAATTGTGCGTATCGTTGTCTGAGATGTGTAGGGACAACCGTTGCAATTCTTGAACAGCGCTGGTTATGTCCTCCAATTTTCCAATCTCGTCGTGCTGCTCTACAATCTCCGAAGCCATCTGGCTTTCTTGAAGCTCAAAGAATTTCTTTCTTTCCGACAGCGTGTTCCACTCATCGGCGAACGCTTCCAAGTCTCTTCGCGCTCTACGAGCAATCTTCTCCGCTTCAGTCTCGCTCGGAACCATAGTACTGTAGGAGCTCATGAGCCCTGACGTCGAGGTGAGAAGCTTCGTCTCCGTACCCGTCGCATCAATAATATACTTGAGCACATTGGGAACCTCCAGGCCGTCTGCCGCTGCTGCTATCTCGGTGGCTGTCCAGTACTTCGTTTTTGGTCTCGACGGTGTAGCTCCTCCGCTTGTGGCTCCGAAGATGCGCTTCTCCTTCAGCTTTTTCTTGCGCTTCTTCTCTTCTTCTTCGGAATCCTCCAGAATTTCCCCACGGAGTGTCGCCTCTCGTTTCTCCTCTTCCTTGGCCTGCTTGGTTTTCTCTTTCACCGCACCAAGCCCCGCTCCTTGTGGCCTCAGCTGCGTGTCCACGGGCGCCAATCTTCCCTGTCCTGTAGCACCGAGACCTCGCCCCTCAACATGACCCATCTTCGCCATCATCTTCGCGGCAAAGGAGTTTGGGTTGGCCGCCGGTGACGCCCCCGCCCTCGCCGCCGACGGAGTCTTGGTCCTGCCATTGAGGGCAGGGTTGGGTTTACGTCTCTTGTGTCTGTGATCTGAGTCGTCGGAATCACCGTCCGCATGGGCATTCCCTAGTCCGGAGTGTGACATGTTCGAAGGCAGCAGGATGCAAAGTCAAAGAAGTATATGGGTGGTTGAGTCAATCAGGCAATATCAAAAGTCAGGTCGGGGAAACTTCGGTCCGATGCGGGAGCGCAAGAAAGAAGGGCTTGCGTCAGTCAGCCAATCAGTATTGACAAGAGTATCTAGGTACACAAAAAGCTCCTGCATACTTTACATGTACGATGGTCACCGGGCATTATATTATGCGGTGATACTGCCACCCTTGTCTCGATTTTGCGTTAGCAAGGGGCATTTCAGTTTCTCTTATCTCTCGTTCATTGTCACCATGCTATCTGCGAAGTCCCGTGCATCATTGCCGTATACGACTTCTAGGAGGCTTTCTTTGACAGTTCTAAAGATAGAGTCTGGGGGACGTGCGTTATCTTCGTACATCAGATAAAGTACGCCGCATCGCAAGTCGCTTAGCCGTCCGCTCTCTTCTCGCGAAATTGCCCGTAGACTCGGGGGAGGCTCGAGCAACCAGATCTCGTCTGTCTGCGGGTCGTTCGAGCCTGCTTGCTTAGGATGGCCTACAACGCTGTATCACAGGGCGAGCACGACGCACTGTCCGACTCGGGCTCGAGCGGTTCCGCATCTCCAGATTTCCACCTCAAAAATCCCTCTCGACCCCTATCGCTGAAGCGTGATACCTCTTTTCGTTCAGCCAGGATGTCCGACGCGTCTCGAGGCAGCTACACGCCTTTGCAGCATCCCACCCCAGATTTACAAGCTCTCCAGGGAGCGTATATTAGTAATATCGAGCGACTGGAACAGAGTGCGGAACGCCTGAGCCAGTCAGGGTCCGATATTGGTGAAGAGCTGAGAAAATTGAAACTAGAACAGAAGAAATCGGAAAGCCGCAGGTCTTCGCTATATAATCGTCAGGACCAGGACGACGAAATATACTCGCCGCCGAGTCGACAATTCTCCTATGGCTACGGTTCGCATGCGTCGAATTCCATTGTGGGTACAAACAGCGTTGCAAGGTCTGGCGGTTTCTCCCCAGCCGCGTACGTCGCCTCTCCTCGAGAATCTATTCGGTCAGGCTCGTGGTCACACCACAGCTCTTTCAGAGCCAGATCTGGTTCGCAGGGCTTACGCATAAAACAACTTGCCAACATCAAAGACGAGCATCACGCGACAGAGGCGACCAAGTCTCCAGATCTTGGAAACCTGGTGCCCATCGTACCTCCTCCGCAACCAGCAAACAATGTACTTCGCATAACAAACAACGAAGCATCCGATGTAGATGTCGTGGAGCAGTCAGCTCCTCCTTTACAGCCGGAGGATCAGGAGAACGTAGACGCACCACAGAGACATGCATCCACGGATACTTTTCAGTGGGCTAACGAGTTCTTCGAGGATTTTGACGGCGTTCATATTCGGCCGCAATCTCCAGAGCAGTCACCAGACCATGACGTGGTCGAGACCGTACCAGATGAGGTACCCGTCCAGAAAAGCCTCTCATCAGGTCGTCCAATTTCATACATGGATCCGCAACCAGGCGAAAATATGGTTTACTATCCCGCCCCCGTTCCGATGATGTTGAATCTCCCACAAAAATTATCAAAGCTGCCCTCAACGCCTTATCGAGACAAGCGGAAATCGCAAATGCTTAGCGACCTGGAACCTGCGGCACGTAACGCAGCTCCATGGCTACCTCATCCCCTGGGAGAGGAGGAAGAATCTCCAGTTCCGGATCTCGAGCCACCCTTGACAAAAAGAGACAAGCGACGGTCGGTGGCTGATCTGCCGCCACAGCTACGGGCAAGTGTCTACTTCGACTACCCGTCCGTACCGCAGGACATTCAATTGAAAGGAGACTCGGCTGTGGCCACATTGGACAGCATCCTCGATGCGTCCGCACACGCTCCAGTGAGTGCATTCACAGATCATCCGATCGCCGGACATCTTGGACCGGAGGTATACGGCAGGGCCACGGCTCGCAATCGAACCAGCACTCTGCCGCTGGAATTCACTGAGAACCGCAAGCGCAGGAGCTCTCTGCATATGCTACGACGAAACAGTAGCTCCAACATGCTCGAAGACCCCAAACCACGCAACAACAGCATGCTCAGCCTAGGTAACTTCGGTAGGCGAAAAAGCAGCATACCTCTAGATGAGAATGAAGTACAAGCCGCAACGCACCACAGCGAGGAAACGCCGCTCCAAATCTCGGAAGACACCGTCCACCTCGGCGGCGTTGAATGCGAAGAAGACGAATTTCACGACGCCCAAGAGTCCCTAGCTCCCGAAGACGAGCATCAACGCGTTCCCGGCGACGACGGTGACTTCACCGGCGCGCCCACAACTCTCCTCGCCGAGCTGCAGCTCCGAAAACAGCATCAGAAACTCCGCAACCGCCAAGCCGCGATCGCTTACCCCAACGGCATGCATTCCACCCTTCTCGAGATGGACGCCGTCGCTCAAGTCGAGAAACGTTCGCGCGAGAAGCGACATATCCAGCTCGCCTGGGAAGACCCCAATACGCAACAGCCCGGCGCCGAGAACGACGACGACGAAGATGTCCCGTTGGGGATGCTCTTCCCCACTCAAAAGATCAAACGCTTTGGCCGCGCAGAGCAAGAAGCACCATTAGGACTCATAGCGCGTCGCGCCATGGAAGACAACGAATCGCTCGCCCAGCGCCGTGCCCGTCTCCGCGGTATTCCCCTGCACAACCAGTCCTCAGACCGCCTCGCAAACATCTACACCCACGCGCTGCCCACCTCCTCAGCCCCTAACAACATGGAGCCGCCCGCCCAACCCGACGAGATCGAAGGCGAAACCCTCGCCCAGCGTCTCAAGCGCCTGAAAACCCAAAAGTCCACCAAGATCCCCGCCTCGCGGCCCGTGAGCGGCGATTTCGCCAGCGAGATGATGAGCCAATTCGGCGGTCTCCCCGAGGTTTCGAAACAAGACGAGAAGAAAAAGTCCTCCCCTGCGGACCCAATGACGAACATCATTACCCCCAGCACGATCACCGATACCAACCTCAACGACGAACCCCTCGAGGAGACCCTCGGGCAGCGCCGCCTCCGCCTCCAAGCCCAGCGCCGCACCAGCAACGGCACCGACCCCACCAACCCCACCGCCGCCCCACCCGCAGCAGAATCTCGTCCTCCCCCTCCCCGCAAGCGTCACAGCATGGCCACCATCCTCAGCGCGCACCCCGCCGCGGGTGCTGGCTCTCGCAGCTTCTCAAACAACATCCCTACCCCACCCCAGGCACCAATCTCCCAGCGCCAAACCAGCTGGACGAGGAAAGTGTCCGCGGGCGCGATGCCCGTGGCTGCGGGCATCGGGGTGCCGAATCCGATGTCTGTGGCTGTGAAGGGTGGGGTTGGGGCGGAGAAGGAAGGGGCGGGGATGGATGCGAGGAAGGGGGATATGATCGATCGGTGGAGGCAGAGTGTGCTGTTTTGAGGGGGGAGATGAGGAGGAGGGAGGAAGGTGGAGGGCAGGTGGAGTGGAGGGGAGGGGAGTAGAGGTTTTGAGACGACGGGGACTCGAAGCAATACAGTGCCTTTGGTGCACGCAATGGAGCTAGCTGCTCAGAGGGCTTGCTAACCAAGAGAGGTTGAGCAGTGTCATAAGCGAAGATTAGCGATATGATAATAGAAAAGGAAAAACTTCAAACAGCTTTCTGAGCGTGCAAGACTACTCGAAGTAGGGTCACGAACGCTTCCATTCGAAGCCCCAGAGATCATTCCTCTGCAACCAAAAAAAGCACAATCCCACAGCAGTAGTAGAAATACAATTTCATTCGTTGTCACCCAGCTAAACGTCCTGCAGAATCTTAAGTGAGATACCGATACCAGCCCCAAACGACCGCGCTCGCAAATCCCCAAACAAACCTTTTCCCCATGCCCACCCCAGCCACTTGAGATTTGGTGTCCTCCATCTCAAGCCATAAACCCCCCGCTCTCTTTTCCCTTGTATGAGTAATCCCTTGCGCACGCGTTCAAACCCCTCTCTCTAGACTCGAATCAACAGGACAGGTGTGTAAAACGACGACAGTAGAGTAAAGTAGAGATCCCATTTCCTTCCACTATCAAACAGCTAACCTAATCCCAACTACCAATACATGTTTCACAAACAAGCTCGTGGAACACGCTGCAGAGCTTTTTGAACCGAGGTGATGATCAAAGAAGCCTCACCACACCGAGCCCGCAAGCCTCTATTTTCCGTTCGGTTGGTGTTGGAAATAGCAAGACATCGCCGAACCAAACCCTTCCTCGTCTTTCTAAGGGAAAATTTGTCGAAGCTCTTATCTTGGACTTTGAATTGATAAGATGATATAGTAGTAGAGACTTTTTTGGTTTCGCTATTAGAACATAGCTGAAGGAAGTACAGATACAGGACTTTTCGAACTGAGGTACCGATACAAGAAGTCCAACAACATCCCTCGAAAATCCAAAGGACTTTTCCCACATCCCTTTCGTAGATTGATGTTGTTACATGTTAAGACAGCGACGATCGAACCCAAGATTCCCCCCTTTTCCTTCCCCCCCCCCTCCCCCCCCCACAGTCAAGCTTTTGAGAAAGGACGCCACTTGAACTCCCTCCTTATCATGAGTTTTGGAGCAAAGAGAAAGAAACGAAAAGATGCGAGATCCAAAACACCATCACTTCTTGAACATATAATGCCCATACAACCCGCCCACCTCCCCCACCGCAACCGGACACTTCCTCATCCCCCACCACATCGCACCCATCTTCCACGCCCGCTTCCCGCCCGCATTGCCACCCTCACCCGCCGTCGGCTCGCGCACGTACCAACCCCTACGCCCCAGCTCCTTGACGACCCAACCCAGGCGTTTATTCGTGTTACGGCATTCGCGCAGCGAGGAGATGGCTTTGTCGCCGAGCTCGAGGACTTCGAGGGGCTGGGAGGCTTTGGAGAGGAGGATGCAGGTAGGGGCGAAGAGGGTGGGTTGGGTGATGGAGGGGGTGTGCGAGAGGTCGAGGTAGTGCAGGGATGGTGGGGTCCAGGTGGGTTCTGCTTCTGCTGCTGCGAAGTTCGGTTGGGAGCTTGATGCTGAGGAGGTGGAAGGGGAGGAGGGGGCGCGGAAGATGCTGTTGATGTCTTGGAGAGTGAGTTTGGAGTGGCTGAGGGAGAGCTCCTCGAGGTGTTTGGTCAGGGGTAGGAGATGCGGGACGTGGTCGGAGCGGATTTTGGCGCCGTTGAGGTTTAGTGAGCGCAGGGTAGAGGGCAGTTGGGGGAGGAGGACGTCGATGTCGGTTTCGGACAGGAGGCGGTAGGAGGCGATGTCGCAGGCTAGGTTTAGGTAGACGAGGCTGTTGACGGAAGGGTGGGAGGCGAGGAAGTCGACGACGCCGGCACCGGTGATTTGGGTGCAGCGGCCGAGATTGAGGTGCGTGAGGCGCGCGGTGGGAGGGATCGAGGCTAGGGCGCGATCGGTCACGCGCGTGTGTGCAACGTCAAGGTGGGTGAGGGCAGGGAGGTGAGGGAGGAGACCTTCAAACGTGGATGATTGCAGGGTGAAGCATTCGTGCAGGCCCAAACGACGGATCCCGAGATCCCTGCCTGCAGGGCCATTCAGAGTCCTGACGACAGTGGAGAGGGAATTGACAAATGATCCGGATGCTGCGGCGCAGAAGTCAATTGCATGCAGCTTTGGAAGGCCGTAGAAGAGTTTGCGAATGACGGGTTCATCGACATCTTCGTCAAGGTGCTCTTGGACGAGGACTTCCTTGAGATAAGGTGTGAGCTGCAGACACTTGAGCAAGGTGCGAGATGTCATATTCTGGATTTCGGTGTTCATTTGTCGGGTTCGACCGAGACCAACCGAGGTGAAGTGTGACAGATCTAGTCTGCGGACCAGCGTTCCCAGACCGGGATGTTCGGAAACGTGGTTCATGAATTTCCCAAAGATATGAGAATGGGGAATGGTGATGTGATTGTACAACGTATTGATGGTTGCCACATGTATTAGTCGGGATGTCAGAAGGCAAGAGATAAGGTCGACATTTCTCGGGGCGTACGTCGCTGGCGGTAGAGATAAAGCGAGCTGGGCAATAATCTCATCTACGCGAGTATCAGCTATCAGAGCGGCAGCTTGCATCAGATCTGGTACTTACCTAGTATCTCTGCGGGCAACCGTTCCAGGGGTGCTTCCCCCGGCCCATTCGGCTTGGCAGGTTCGATGGTAATCGGTTGACGTAGAGGCTCCCATTCCGATCCGGACAGCTCAGATATGCCAGTCCTCATGCCTGTGTAGCTTCTGCTCCTTCGCTTGCCCGTTGGCCTCCATGTTGGAGACCTACCGCACCGGCAGGCGCACGTACAGGCATCGTTGGCGTCGACATGGTCGAAGAGTCCATGAGTCGCGGACTCTCTGACGGGGGAGACGGAGGTGTTGATGGACTCAAGGAACGATTGGGCGGTGGCTGATCGCATCGTGCAACGATTAGTGGGTGGTTGAGACAGAAAATTCTGATCAAGGGATCCTTACAAGAGGATTCTTCCTTGACGCATGCCCTGGGGGTCTGTCTTATTTCATCCTTTGGGCTTGGCACTTGTGATGTGCACGGTGCAGCAGGCATAGAGCAAGAGGTGGAAGTAGATGCGCGCTTGTCGGGTGTAACAACGGGCCGCCGATGGTAATGCTGCAGAGCGAGCTCATGCGCGGTCTCGAGATCTGGGGAAGGCGGAGATGAGGCTCGTCGATTGGTTAGTGTGTGGTAATCTGCTGCGCGATATTTCGTAGGTGAGCTTCCTGTTTGAGTCTCGCGGAATGAAGGCATCATGTCGCCAATACTTGAAGCTCTGACGAAAGGCGCTTGAATGAACAACGAGTGTTTCTTGATTAGGGAGTAAAGAAACAAGGTGGGACAGCCAAAAGATCGAGCGCGCAGGACGAAGCGTCGACGACGACGTGAACTGCGATCAAGAACACAAGTTTGGCATAAGAACACGGTTACTGAGGGGTCTGCAGCAACTTGAAGGAAAGAAGAGAGCAATGAGAAAATTTCGATGGAAGACGATAAAGGTGGCGGTTAACTCAGTGTTACGGGCACTGAGTCACCTGGGACAGGCACGGTCCGGAGCATTCACCGCACGCGTTAGTTTTTGCTTGCTGGTCTTGGGTCTGTTCGTCGTACGACGAGTTAGCGAATTACATCATCAAAGCGAGTGTGGTGGTGTCATTGGCCTCGGTGAAGGCGGTCTCTACGATGTTTTGCTGAGGGAGGAGGTTTTCTCGGATTATTATGGGGTAATAGCGTCAGCTTTTCTTCCATCCACGTGCCAGTCGTGACTAATAGTCCTCTCCCTTGATTATGCACACATTCTTGGCGAAGCAGTGCTCGACCGTGTTCCATAGAAGACAGCATTGTACTCCGATCCTCATTAGTATTGCTTGAGTAGTGGGTTTGAAGAAGATGGATTTCGATCTGTTGCCAAGACCGGAGCATCAAGCGCCGTCACCACCTTCCCATTGGCTCGCTTGCCTCCGACGTTGGCAGTATTCGAGCTCCAACGTTTCTGTACCTGACTAAACCCAAACCATACATTCAAACAAACATCGCGCTGGGATGCGCTCAGACCTGCACAACGTCCTTGCGATCGGGTCAGATGAGATGCCCACCCCGGATCAACTCCTAGCCGGACTGCGACACTGGCGCTACAGCGGACGACGGTGCGCACACACACCAGCCTCTTGGCTTATCGCGATCAAAGGATAGGATCGCATACAGACGGCATTGATATTGCATGCATCTCGTCATCCGAAAATCTTTACCCCAGATTCCTATAACCTATTTCCCCACAGAGCAAGCGTTCCGGTAGGACTATACACAAAAGCGGTAAGGCCTCCCTGCGTTGGAACAGAGACCCCGGACCAGCACCATTGTTCTGTGCTCATCGAAGCTTTCCTCGCCGTCTAGGCGCTGGCGTCCCATTAGGAACCGTCACTTCCGCCACTCTCTTCGATACTGGTGTTCTGTTTGCTGCTCCAAGGCCGCGCAGTCTCCTACCCTTGGGTCGCTTCTCCTCTGTTTCCTCTTTCCCCTCTTCTTCTGCGGCATTCGGGTGATCTGGCTGGGAGTAGTATACCAGTCGCTCGTCCCAGCCTACCGACTTGGGATTCTCGTGCGCATGCATGCGAGTGGAGCTTGTCTCCACCGTTTCCGCTGTCAGATTCTGCAACGCCACGTTGGGCGGCTTAGACTGCCCTTTGTTGCGTCGCGTGTTAGCTCGGGTCTGGACCGCCAGCTCTTGAGCCATCGATTTCTGCAGCACCACAGCGTCCGTACCGTCTGCTCTTCGCACGGGGATGAAACTTGGAGCGCCTGCAGGTGCCTTCGCTGGTGCAGGCAGACGGGTCCGGGTGCTTCGTCGACACGACGTCGGCTCTGCGGTAAGTTCGTCAACGTCATCAAAGCTGAAGGCATCGAGTCGCTGCTTTCCTGGCGGTGTCCCGGGTCGATTGGCCAGATCCTTGGGTTTCTGTGGGGATGGAGAATTGCTCGTGAGTTCGGTAAGTGCTTTGCGTGGGGAGCGTCTTGGCGATGTCGGGGGAGGCAGGCTTGTAGGCTTCTTAATCATTTTCTTCGCTTGTGCTCGGTTAAGGAAATCCTTCAGTAGGTTTGTATCGTCGCTGAAACGTGCACCAGATCGGGTGGTCTTGACGGGCATTGCTGCAATCGGCTCGCTGTTCGACGTTGGTTCTGGGGCGATGGCGGCGTATTCAGAGAGTTCATCGTCCTGATTATCCTTAGACCTTGATGTTAAAGCACCCCCAGCATTTCCCTCTGTAGGCCGAATAGATTCTCGGACAATTTGGTCCTCCCCGCCACAATCCTCATAGCTGCCTGCTCGTTCTGCTTCACCCTTACACTTCGGAGATGGACTCTGAAGTTTGTTGCTCTCATCCCAAAGCACTGGACCATTTGGCTCACTAGCTTCGATGGGTGACCAGGCTTCGGGCAACACAGTCGAAGCACCTTGGTCTAGCTCTTGATCTTCCGCGCAATTGCCCGCTCCGATAATGCCATACGTAATTTCCGTATCAGGAAAAGCCGAACAGATCACTTCTGAGGCTTCCATAGATTGCGCAACGGTTTCTTGATGCTCGATATCGAAGCTTTGAGGATCTTTATGTAGTAATTTGACACCATCTCTTTTTCCAGAGTCATCAGCTTCTACTTCTCCATAAGATACCAGACCGTCCCCGTCCTCGGATTCCAGAGCATTGCTGTTCATCAACTCCACGGAAGCCATCTCAAGCCTGTTGATAGCACACGGAACCGGAGACGAAGGCTCGGCATCTGATTTTCTCTGTATTGAGAGGCTTTCGCTAGATTTGGGTGTGTTACGCAGCCCATCTTGTAAAGTGTTTGATTGAGGAGTCCATCGCATAGACTGCGGAACGGACATCGACTCGGCGATGGGTGTTTCTAGTCGGGTCGACGGAGACTTGGGTGACACTCCAACCTCATGGTTCACAGTTGAGCCAAAAACAAAGATCGGCTTCATGGGGGCTGTAAGAGGAGTGCCAATCTCTGACGGCAGACGAATCTTGATCTCTTTGTCATCAATGGGCGGTTCCTGGCTGGTCTCTGATTCCTCATGCTCAACCAGCTGAGCCGTCTCTACGCTAGTAGCCTCAATCGCCAGATCCTCATCAGATTCTAGAGCACGACTGGCCAACAAATTGGTAGAATCTTCTGCGGGTGCGCTCTCATGTTGAATCTCAGTCTCGGTGTTGGCTCTTCTAGCGACCGGTGACGCTGTATCCTCCAGCACCTCCTTAAAACCTTCCGCATATGGACCCTCTCGAGCTCGCAAATCGTCTTCCTCAACCTCCTTCTCTTCCATTGCAGGCGAACGGATGATAACAGCAAAGTCAGGCTGAGAACGTGACTCAGATTGCTCCGGATCTGTTGGTGCCTTGGCTGGGCCAGGAACGGGCAAAGGCGCATCGAAGCAGGCATTCTCTGTCGGCCTCTGCTGTGAGACAACCTTTCGAAAACGATCAGGCTTGAAGCTTTTCCGCCTTACGGACTTTCCTAGAAAGCACCACATATTAGACGAATCCTTCTCAGTAAAGACTGAACATCTTACTCTTAGGGGTACCGGAAGCCTGCTCTCGCAGCGTAGTAGTAGAATTATTTGCAGCGGACGCTCCTTCCCTTGCCCTAAGCTCCGGCGCATGCCTCAGGCGCTTCACAGGTCTCCTGCCAGGAGTATTGGCAATCGCTTCAGGTTCTTCAGCTGCCTCTTGTATCTTCGAATTGAGATTTGTCTGCGTGGCTTCCTTTGGTTTCGTCTCATATCGCTTCCAGACCTTCTTCCCATGACGGTGGCTCTTGATAGGCGATTTCGGCGCACGTTCCCAAGCCCGTGGTCGTCGTGAGGGGACTTCGACCGCGAAGTTGAACAGCTGCGACGCGGTCGCATCTTCCATTCTGAATTACCCAATTCGTGAGGCTGAGGAAGGTGCGATGGAATGGAAGGGGAGCTCTTGGAGGGGAAAGCGCGCAATAAACAAAGGCAAGGGCAAGAGCAAGATCCCTGCACGATGAAGTCTTGGCACTCTTGGCATTTAAGCTACGATTGACGACTTGAAAACCCTAGAGGTACTGAACGCAGCTTGAACGTATTTACTTTATCATGCCTTAGCCTGTCCACTCAGTCCGATAATAAACGCTCCCCACACTCGCCATGCCCCCCAAAACCCCCTCCACCACCACCGCCAAATCTCTCGCTCCCCCGCGCCTGCCTCCCCTCCCGCGCCTCCGCGTCCGCCGCCCCAACCAAGCCGAAGCCAATCCCTGCTTGGGCATCATGTCTTCCGTGCTCAGTATTTCTTCCCTCCCTCTCCCTCTCTCCCTCGCTGTTCAGGTACGAAGGATGTTGATGAAATGGCTAACACGAGGGGGCAGGTTGCTGGGCTTCCTCGGGGTACACGTCCGAAGGATGTATCAAGCTGGAGCAAGCGCTGCGGACGTGCATGGATGAGCCGAGGGCGAAGGCGGGGAAGAAGAATACGATTAATTATCATCTGAGCAGGCTGTATCCGAAGATTGCGGGGCCGAGGAAGAGGGGGAAGTGAGCGTGGGGGATGGAGGTTTGGTGGTTGGGAGGGTTTTTGACCTGAGGAGGGGGGCGGGGGGGCGTTTGGTGCTGGCCGTTATATTGGTCTAGGAGATCTTGGGGTGAGATAAGCATTTGTGTACAAAAAGATATGGGGGCATCAGCGTTGCATGGCAGGCGTTGGGGGTTCTGTGGAGACTTTCAATCCAGACGCCTGGTGAGTCTTGTGAAGGGTCTAGGGACCGCGTGAGGAGAAATGTGTACCTTGTACATAGATAAGAAGGTTTTATGTCCGAACAAGATGGCCCCACCGCCTTCAACAAAATGTAGAATTGTGGCCCCAAAAGGCTCGATTGGAATGCCATGACCAATACCACCCAACACCTACGCTAATCGCATGTCACGGAACATCAAATCGGCCTAGCTCTCGTACTAAACTCCTTTCTTCCCCATAGGCGAATCCTCGCTGGCTGGAGTCGATGTGCCAGTGGATTCCGCAAAGTCCCATCCGCTACCCTCTTCGCTCTCTCTTCGTCTCGTATGGCCTCTACGAGTCATGCTCTCCCTCAGCTGCTTCGTCAACTCGTTCTGGCCCTCTCTTGAATTGACAGTACTCAGTTTCGACATTCCACTCATACCAGCAAGGCCTCCATGCGACCCACTTCGGCTACGGCTCCGACTTGGCGGCCGACTTGCGAAGAGACCCACGTTGCTGAGATTGTGCAACGATTCGTTACGAGGTAAGTTCGCAGAGCCGCCACCAATACTGGCTTCTGCGTCACCACTTGGAGGCGTGACGGGCCGAAAGGCGCCTGGTGTGCGAGGAGACTTGGGCGAGGTCGGTTCTGAACGACCACCGTCCCTAGAAAAATCATCAATAATTCGGTTGGAGTCGAAGTCGGGAAACATCTCAGGGCCCAGGGTATTGATCAAGTCCGTGACTTCCGCAGAGAGTGTAGCGCGCTTCTCTCGAAGTTTGACCAGTGTATTTGCGGAGCTGGGGTTGAGGGAGAGAATGAGAGGCCGGAGGGACTTCAAAATGTCCATGCCTGTTTCGCCGAAGCGGAGAGCGGCGAAGGTGATTGATGGGAAAAATATCAAGCTGAAAATCACGACCATCCAAACAGGAACCCATTCCGGGACGTAGCCTTGGACTCGATTGCGGTACGTCCACCAGGTCAAAAGTACGGTGTAGGTAGCATAGAGCAGAGGCGCAAGTCCCATCGATACCAGTAGCTTCCAAGTAGCCATTACGTCTCGTCCCTGGAGCTTTACTGTCGAAGCGGCCAGGGCCGCACGTGATTTTCTGATGGATATGACCTTTGATGCAACGAAGATAGGCGCAAAAAGAACCAAGCCAGGCAATGTTCCAACAGCCATCATGGCGAGTTTCCCAAGCCTATAGAAAAGCGTGAAGACGACCTGATGAACGGAAAACTTGGCATATTCGACTTGATGATCTCGGACGCCTAGAAGCCATAGCTGCTTGTTATAAGCGTTCACCGACTTCTTCAGGTTGACCATGCGAGGGTCATCCTTGTATTGAACGTAGCCCTTGACAAGCCGTCGATTGAGCTCCACTATTCTAGGTAAAGGCAGCTTCTTTCCTTTCGGATTGTACAAGCGCCGAGCGGCTTGAATAAGCTGTCCAGAATTAGCACGGCCTCCTTACATAGGATTGGGTCATTAACCATGAGAGTATCATAGTCGGGACTTGTTACTGTCACGGCTACAAGTGCCTGATAAATGATGTTGAGGAGTCGTTTGATCGCTTCTCGACGTTCGCCACCTCTGTAAAGATCGACCAGCTCACTAGGAACTTCGAGAGGCGGACCGAATTCTACGACAGCTCTGGAGCGGAATTTGTGAGCGTGGAAGTAATTCATGCCACATGGCACGATCTTCAGACCGGAATCTGGATCAGCAGCCAATGATCCAAGAGCCATGATGGCGACTCCGGCTAGAGCTAGGATCAGTGAAACGTCTTACGATGGTAACAATTGGGAACTAAAGCGCACCTTTCAATGGTAAAAGCTCGGTTCTGTCATGACTACCACCCTCCGGGAATATGCCCACACAACCCCCAGCGTTTAAGCGGTGAAAGACGGCATCGTAGACCTTCGTCTGGTCAATCTTCGGCGCCACTTTGTATTTCGTCCCTTGATAGTCCTGGGTGGGCCCGTCCATTACCATACCATCAAGCTTGCTTTCACCACTTTGGAGCCCCTTCCCCGTAAGCTGTTTCAGCGCGACATCCCCCTTGAATTCTTTCTTCAGACGTATCTCTTCCGGGCCAAGTATTTCCGCGATTTCTGAACTTGCGGCACTTCCTTCGAACACCGGCAGGGCCAGTAAGCCTCCAATTTCGGCCTCCTTGTCAAAATGTGTGCCCAGTCCTCGCACAAGCAGGGGATCGTTCTCAGGGTCTGGTAGATATATTGTGCCCTTCCCAGGCCTGAGGCTATCCTGGGCTCTTCCCACTGGCACAGCTCCTCCAGCCCGGGCTAAGCTCCCGATGGGCCTCTGACGCATGGACTTCTCCGCAATAAGAAAGGCTATTCGTCGTTTCGCTTCGGAACGGACGACGCGCATGAGAATCAGAGGATCAACGAACTGATGTATAGTCAGCATTCGCTTGTGGAAGGGCATGAGATGGAAGCCTACCTGATTCGCATGAGGCGCGGCGACGAAGAGCACCGGCCCCCGTCGCGGTACTCTCCAGGAGCCTCGTGGATGCACCTCTCGGAAGAACAGGTCTATGAGAACTGACATGACCCATAACATCAGATCGTATACCCAATTCACCATGGGTATCGGATCATCGTTCTTGGCCATCTTGTCGGATTCCCGGCCGCTGCCGAATAGGATGCTATGATCCCTTCGCCGTGGCTCAAGGGATCACTATAGTCGGGAATTGTTTGAACAGGCTGGAAGACGAGACCATGGGCTGACTGTTGGCAAGGGCTCGCATTTGGGAGCTTGGCTTGAAATCATTAGTATGCAGAAGGCCTAAAGTGACACGATCATGGTATAAACCTTCTAAGTTCTTGTCATCAGTGTAAGCAAACAATTCTGGCTCGGCCGGTCCTGTCCCGCTAGTTGCTACGTCATTGGTGGGGCTATTCGTTTTGTTGGAGAGGGGTTTAGCATGTTAGATGTACATAAGTACTATATACATGTGTACAAAGCACCCTCAAACGTGAATGATACAAGCAGTCTTTTCATCTTTACCTCATACTAGGCACCTAGAAAGACCAAACTGCTCTGCCATCTCTCATCAACATACTTCTTGTCTCGGACGAAATTTTTACTCAGAGGAGTCTCTCCATCTCCACGATGATGATGTACCTATTGCAACCCAAGACTTTATATCGTTGAAAGCTGTCTACATGTACGAAAGATATCTCCCATGATTATTCCATCATGTCACTAAAACATACCATCATATCTGTTCTTCACCCTAAACCCGTCTGATGGCGAAGACTCGCAAGAAATCTCAATTGTCTCTCTGGATTTCTCATGAGTTACCCGGTTTGTTGTTCCGCTAGAGCTCCGCTAGAGCGAAGAGACTTTCGTGGCCTCAAATTTGGATGACGTATGAGCCGCCTACAGACAATGATCTGAATATCCATATCCGTCGGGAGAGCAACAATTGATCATACCGCTTCGAGGTCGGCCCTACCCGTGGGCTTGGCCGTTGTATTGCAGTGACGACCTGCTCAGATGAGGTTTTTTTAGGATGACCATTTGCTCCGAAACCCTCAATACAGACGCTCTATGAGGGCCTCACTCATAACCCCTTCCAACGACTGGTCTCCGATGCGCAATGGCTTTCTCATCCGCAGCTTCGTGACCTCCACCAACTATCAATGCCAGTCTGCTTGCTCCATACTCTTTCTCTCCAACCTCTCTGACCGTAGTCGGTTGCGACCAAGTCGAACTTCGAGCAATACCGACTGAAGTGGATTTGAGCGTCGATGGCGGCTCCGAGATAAGAGCTAGGGCAACAAGATCTCCTAGCGAGCCGATGAATGAGTATGTCACGCCAGTATACATAAGCAGGCAGCAGTGAACGGCGAGATCACCGCATGTAGGATCAATATCCCTGTGGCGATTTTTACACCGACAGTATTGAAGCTCCAGCCGTATCCATATCTTTGTACAGGAAAGGCTACTTGAGTCCAGGATGTTGCAATATCAGCTGGTTCGGGAAAAGAGTGCAATATGTTCCCTGTGACATTGTGCCAGAATGTGTAATCCAGCTCTTGATAGTAAGCCAAGAAGTCATTGACTGTTCCATTGAGAATCGCAGGACCAAGGAGGTTATCGACAAAGTAGCCTTGCGAGCACCAGCGTCTGCGACAAAGTGTGATCGTATTGCCCATGGTGTCATAACCTTGTGGACCGCTACTGCCCTGCAGCACGTTCGAGACTCCGTTATTGACGTTGTACTCGGCACCGATGCGGGCAAGCCCATCAGCAACAGCCATGGACAGAATCTTGCTTTGAACATCGACTGGTGTCCGTGTTCTGGGCCCTTGCCTGTGGAATGTCTGTAAGGCACCATCGATAAGATCTGTAAGCACCGTCGAGGAGTTTGCAGAGGCAGCATTGAGGGAGTCTGCCCAATCTTTACGGATGTGGGGAACAGGAAAGACCACAGCGGGATGACCCGCGCCTGCATATTCATTAGTCACTGATGACCTATATTCAGAACACAATCGCCGTGGAAATATAACATCGCATGGCGCGGAATGACTTGAGAACCCTTCTGAATGTATTCATGAAGACATGATGAACCAATATCCAATGAAGAACCTATGCCAAAAAGGCACGTCGTTGAAGTACATTGGTCACTCGGTCAGAACAGCAACGGGAGGCCCATCGCCAGCGATCAAGGCAGAGGCAGCCTTAACTCACGGGGGACGGCCGGTAAGAGTTGACTAAGCTGCCGGAAGAGAGGGTAGTGGTGGCTTATATGCAAGAATAGGAAATCAACTACTCACTGCTAGTAGTATCGTCCGCCGTTTCCCACCTAAAATTCGAGATAACAGACTCAGCGCCACTTGACATGATCCGCATATCAACAGTATGCCAACGAGCTTCCACCCCGCACATGGTGACATTGTTTGCAGTGCCGTTACCCCCTGAAGGTGAAAGAATGAATGCAGCAAGTACGGGATGATCCGTATCTTCGAAGAATTCTTTCCATTTCACCTTTGATTTGGTGGATTCGGCGAGGACGGTCTCACTCCAGATATTAGTAATGTCAAACCTCCCGCTTTGGGAAGGATCTGTATCTCCATAACCGTAGGGATCACTAAAGAAGCTCGGGTCTCGAGTGTGATTCGTACTAGGCGCCATTTCACAGGTAACGTTGACATAGGGACTAGGGGTACCTTGATTTTGAACCGTAGTCTCGATAATGTAAGGGGCATCAGATATGTCCGATTGCCATCCCAGGGATAAATAATTGGTGAGCACCTGGCTCTGAGTCCATGTCTTGGTTTGGCATACAGCCCTACCGATGCCTTTGCCCTCGAGTGAATATCCTATGGTTCTCTCGGTTGCCATTCTCCGACTCAGAGGCGTAGGTTCTGTGAGGGTCAAATTGTCGGTCACTAAATTTAGAAGACTGAACACCCGAAGAAGTTCGCCGAAGCCTGCGAAAGGACAAGTGCCGTTGACATCAAGTGCCGATTCGAGACAGTATGATCCAGGTAGGCTGGAACTGTTCACCTCGTGTGGAAAAAGCTGTTTCGGGATGTACAAGTCGAAGTCGTTAGTGTTTTTGGCCATCGTATCGCTGGGTTGCTCGTAAAGGCTGAACAAGTCCTGGTAGTACCACCAATCCAGACGTGGCAGGACTGCAATTGCAGAGGCTGGACCTGTGGCAATCCCCAGCAGAGCTGCAAGGACCAGAAGGAGGACTAGACCGAAAGCCCTCCACTGAAATGTCCGTTTACGGATAAAGGACTTACACGTCTGCCAGAAGCCGTGCGACAAAGGATGGCCACAAGAGGTCGTTTGATAGGCAGAACTGAGAAGTCCGAATGAAAGACCGCTTGGGGAACATAATTGCTGACGTATATAGTACAGTACGAGGTGAGATAGAGAAGTTACGATGAGGATTTCGTGAACTTTGGCGACTATCTGTAGGACGTTGAGGATTTCGGCGATAGTGTAACGACTAGCATCGCTGCCGCTGCTACCGGGTACGCGCCAGTAAACATGGCGAAAGCTTAGCTGTAGAATTCCAAAGGAAAGTCCAACTGGGAGCAGATATAGTAGTGTCCGAAGAACAGCTCTTATGCGGCTCTGGCTGATGGCTACCTTTTCCGGTTCTCTCAAGGGCTTCTCTGCGAGCTCGTCATCCGGATCGTCGGTGGAATTGATAGAGTCAGGGTCAATAGTTTCATAATGCGGCTGCAGAGAGCCTTTCGGCTGCATGTCAAGACGTCAAGTTGTCAATCCTCCTGGGTCTCCTCGTGGGCAACAATTATGAAGCACAAACCGAAAGCGCAAATCCAGACAGCAACATAGCACGGCGTCTATTTAGAGTAGGGGAGGAAGTACTTACCGATCTCGGCGGTCCGAAACAATGTTTAAGTATCCCCTCGTCTGGTGATGAGGCAGCCATCAGGGGGTGCGGGAGCGCTAGTAGGGCCCCCCTGAGAACATTTCTTTTTTTTCGCCGTCACCATCGCATTCGCATCTATCTACTATCATCAATACTCTACTAAACAACTCAATTCTTTCAGATCTAATAGACCTCTATCTATATTTGATGTCACAAATAGATAAGCAAGAATGCCCTAATGTATTTGACGCAGAATCAAGCGACGTCGCGAAACTTGACAAACTTAAAACGAAGCCCTCCCTAACCTCAATTGCATTAAACACACTATCTCTCTTATCTATCTACAAACCTCTACAATACGAGCTTACAAAGTCTCTTTCGTGTGTGTCTAATATATATAAAACGTTAATTGATTACTTTAGATTGCTTATTATCGCAAGACATAGTCGCATAATTATTACTTACATCAATCTCAATACATTAAAGCATCGAATAATCAAGTCACTAGAGAAACAATCTCGTTCTCGACTTTGGCGCGATGTAAATAGGTCAAAAATTAACGTTTTTATAAAAATTCTTCTAGCTATAAGATGCATAAAGCTAAATCGAACTAAAAGCTATTAAATCTTAAAAACGAACATAGAAAAAAATTCTAAGATATCTAGAGTCAATTTATATCTTCTTCTTATTTTTAGATGCAAAAACTAAGAGATTTAAACAATATTTTTTGTTAAATTTCAAAAAATTAAGCAATATCTTAAGATTTTCAATCTTCTTACTAACGACAACTCTATATTTGTCGATTAATTGCATAAAATAAAGTCTTTGCTATATGACTTTCTTAATGCGTCAAAAAAACATCTAAAATTAAATTAAGATATTGTTATTAACAAGATATTAAAGTTCTTTAAAGATTGTTCAAGACATACAATAAAAATAGATGCAAAGAGAGCTAGAAAAAACTTTAAGACATATTGTTTAACATTAGAGAACTATCTTCTCTCTCTTAAATTTAGCTTCAAAATTACTAAAATCTTAGATCTTTTTAAATCTTTAGAACAAGAATTACTAGATACATAAGCAATAATAGCGCAACTAGCTAGAGAGCTTCTTAAATTGTAACAATATATTATCTATACAAATAACTTCTTTATCTTGACGAAACTAGCAATTGCACTAAAGAAATTAGACTTTGCAATAATAGATATATGCAAAGCTAGATTTAACATATCTAAAGAGCAACTAAAGATTAAAAAGATGTTTACAAAGCAACAAAATTAAGACTTTACTACAATATTAATTAATACTACTAGTAAAATGCTATGTATAATGTAATAAGACCTTAATATAATGCAATATATAACTATTGTATATATAGCAAAGCAAGCAACAATAAAAAAATAAAAAAATATAAGAAACAATCAAAGAAGAAAGAATATTTCAACTTTTTCTTGTTTTAAACAAATTAGAAATTAAGAAGATTTAATTCTATACAATAAGAATATCTTAGAAGAAAAGATGCTTTCTTAATTAAAGCTTATTGTTGACTACAATTAATATATAAGAGAAGTAAATTAAAATGCGCAACTTCGAGTTAATTATTACGTTTCTATTCGATGCTTTCGCTATTAATAGTCTCTTTTTATGCTTGTATTAGATACGACAATACTTAGATTAATCGCGTTGGGTTGAGTTATCGAGTTCGAGTCGAATTTCTAGCTCGCCAAGACTTGAATTGAATTAGGATTTTGATATCGAAAAGTCAATTTAAATTATAATATTAATATCGAGTATTTAAGTCGAGTTACGATGTTAATATCGAGTATCGACTTAAATTTTCGACTTAGTTCGCCAAGACATAAAGCGATTTAGTAGTAGAATTTGTAGACATAAATTGTGTGTTAAATCTTATAATTTTTTTCTTAACATGTTGCATAGTAATGCAATTAAATAATGTATTTAATTTCTTTAATATTTGTGTAATAACTAGTTTAAGATTATTGTAATCTCTTGATTAGCTTTATTGTTATTAAAAAAAGTGCATGTTTAAACAACAATTTAGTTGACACATTTGTTAAAAAAAGAGTATAATTAAACAACAATTTCGTTAATACATTTGTTCGAAAAAGTGCATAATTAATATATATAGTAAGACAATATGTTTAGTAGATAATGCAACAAGATAATGCAATTGATAAATTATATAATTGAATAGCTTGTATTCTTGCTATTTATTCTTAATTTTAATTATCTAAATATAACGAAGACATTTCGATTTTAGAATTTCGAGTATTACGACGAATGTTTACTTTCTACTATTACTATAATGGATTTCTAGATTAATTATTAATTGCGTTATCAATCGCATATTTTTCTACTAAATAATCTTACGCTTTGCGTGAATAACAAGTAGATTGTTGTCTATATATATAAAGCAAAACATTAGTAGATGTCGTAAAGAATCAACAATAATACAAATAAATAATACACTTACTAGAAAAGAATTTAGTTAGAAACGCTTTAATAATTTTTTGAAATATTTTCAATATCGAAGTCTAAATTTTGTAGTGTTTATTACTTAATTTGTTTTTGAATTTGTTGCTAGAAACTTTATTTTGAAGAATTTCTTACACTAGTCTTTCGAAAGATCTCTTAAAAATTAATAGATTCGTAGACTTTTAATATTGATAAATTTCTCTTAGAGTTATAGTTTTAGACTTAAATTTACGCTTTTTCTATTGTAAAAACTTAGTTAATAATAGCTTGTTGCATTATTTGTTTGCATTATTTTTTAAACTCTAGACGTCGTACTTCTAAATAGAGTTTTGTCTTTGTTCTTGCTAGTTTCTCTATTGTTGCGATCTTGTAATGTTATACTATTACAAATTGATTTCTTGATTTTCTTATGTTTTGCATTAAGCATATTAGCAATTTGCAACAAAGAATTTATTACTCGAATGCATTATCTATTTGTTTAATACGCGCTATTATAAGATTGTAAATAAGAAGTTGTTTACGTTAATTTTTTGAAAGAATTGTATCAACTTAAAGATAATTAAGTTAACAAACAATTAAATAATTAAATAATTAAAACAAGTGCTTAATTATATCGCAATATAAGGTGAAAAGAATAACTTAATTAGAAGCAATAATATAATAGTTGTAATAATTTTCAATTGTAATAATATTAAATAAAGATAAGATTCTTAACTTTAAATTTAATTTTGAGCGCGAAAATTCACTTTATAATCGCGACACTTTTCTCTTTTACAAATTATATATTAGTTAACACAATTTCTAACTACTTATTGCATAGATTTATATAATTAAGTAAGAATATTAATTTGCATTACTTGTATGCATTATTATAAAGATTAATCGAAAGCGCAAAATATTAATTCTCTTTATTTTCTCTTAATTAATTGCTAGTCGAAATTGTGTTATAATATAAAACGTAAATCAAAAACTATTGTATATTAAATAGAACGTAAATTAAGTAGCTCTTTACAAACAATTAATAAAGCTTAGAGTTACAAGTGTCTATTAAGAAGTGTTTAAAGACAAGCAAATAAATATAAAGAACAATGTTCGAGACTTAATTATTAATAAGCGAGTTAAAAAAAATCCTTTATAGTAATACATTTAGATAATATATATATGTTTAGAAAAATAATTATATAATAGTTAAATGTTTCGAGACAAAATTAATAAAGAAGATTAAAGAGAAGAATGTTGCGAAGCAAGCAATTAATGATGCGATAACTATAAAGATAATATTTGAAAGTCAAAATTTAAACGTAACAAAATCTACTTTTATTAATCAAATATGTATTGTGTTTTATATAAAAAATAAGACTAATATATATATTAAACTATTACAAATTACGACGAATTTAATATTAATATATCGAAATATATAATATTAATTATTCAAATTATTTAGCAAAGTATTTTGTATTATAGAGAACTAAATAAGTTAAAAGCAACTTAAGATCTAAATGTAATTAAGAAAATTTGACAAGTTTGTAAGCACATTTTTTAGCAACAAAAATGTCGCAAATTATAAAATACTTAATTCTCTTAATTCGATTAATAACGAATTAAAGAATTTAATTGAAGTAAATAATAATAGAATTGAAGTTAAGTACGAAAAAGTCGAAGATAATGCAAAAATATAAAGAACAAGTATAGATTGTCGAAGTATAAAGACGAAGATAATAACAATAAAAATTAAGTTAAGCATAAGATTATAACAATCTTAGACTAGTTAATTAAGATAATTAAGATTAAGAATAATTAGCAAGAATTTAAGTTATCTAGCTATGCAATTTATTAATTGCATTATCTTGTTATATTATTTATCAAACGCATTGTCTTGCTACATACATTGTTTGTACACTTTTTTATCAAATATATTTATTAAAAAGTGCACTATTTATACACTTTTTCTAACAAATATGTCAATTATATTATGTACTTTTTTTATCAAGTATATTAATTAAAAGATGCATTATCTATATACTTTTTTTAACAAATATATCAATTATATTATGCACTTTTTTATCAAATATATTAATTAAGAAATGCATTATAATAATGCATTCAAATTATTTAGAAAGTTAAAATCAAACTATTAACTTAACTTTTCTAGTTAAAGAGTTCGACAATCTTATTCTATATAGTTTTATTAAAGATTGCAAAAAAAAAAAAAAATTACATCCTAAAAAGAATTTGAATTTTCGATCTTTTAACTCGCGATAACAATAATACACAATCTACGATATAATCTTAGATAGCACAATAATGCTCTCGTAGATTATATCGTATAATGTGTTATTATTATTGCAAAAGTTGAACGCGCTATTACTAGTTATCGAGACTTTAATATTTAGGAATATTATATTTAAAAATATATAAAAATCTAATATTTCTAAAATTTTTTAACACAATTCTTAAAAAGTTAAATATATTAATTTAATGCAATATAAGTAATTTAAATACATTACTAAATTGCATTATTAAATTGTATTATCTTCTAACTATATTGTCTCGAAACATATATTAATAATGCAAAATCTTTAACAAATATAATAATATTGAATCTCTAAATACTAATTAAACGCAAAACATTTTGCACATCTACTCTAAAAGAATTATTGAATTCTTTAATTATTAAATTATTGTTTTTCTCTCTTCGATAGATGTTTTACGTTTCGATAATAGTCTTTTTAGAATTTAAGTTTATAGTACAATTATAATACTTAAAAAGCATTATTTGTTCGATCGATTTTAAAATTATTTGTAATCGATTTTATCGACAAACCCTTCTAACAAAACTAAATGTTCTTTCGATGCTTATAGAGAATATTAGATACGAAAGAACGTCTTTAGTTATTTGAGCTAATTTTGAGAAGCTCGAGACGTTATTTTTTCAAAACTTCTATGTTGAAGTCTTTTTGACAATAACGTTAATACAAAGATATTAATTGTTCTTGCTTATAAATAAAGATCGACGTTAACTTTGTTAAAGAAAAGTTTGTATAATTATTGCAACAGACTCTATAATTATTAACAAATAAATAATTGTATTATTAATTCGCATTATTTTGTCAATCTTGCTAGTTCGTTGCGTTTCGACTCTTAAAGTTGTAATTTTCTCTTTATAATAGCAACTAAAATAGTTCTTAAACTCTTTTTTGTACTTGTTGTAATAAGAATAATTAATCTTATTAAAGTTTTGCTTTTTGACATTCTTTGTGTTTTAATTTCGATACAAGTTTAACTTTTAAATAGAATCTAAAATTATAGCAAAATTGTATATTAGTTTGTCTTTGCTCTTAGTTTTAGAATAATATTTCGCGAGTTTTGTAAAAGTTAATTTGCAAACTTTGATAATAAGTGTTTTGGAAGAACACGCATTATCGCGTATAATTCTTTCAACAATATTAAAATAATTAAAAAGAGTATTAAACAATCAAAATTTTAAATATATGTTAGCATTAGTTGTTCTAGACACAATTAAAATTAACTTATAGAAAGAACATAGCATATTGTTAACAAACAATACTAGTAATTATTTGTTATTTTCTAATTGAATAGCTTGAATCTTTGAATTTTTTAAGATTTCGTCGATTTACATATTGATTATGTTGCGCAATTGATATATACGTCGAAGTATTAAGTAAATAGAGTTTTAATAAATGCGAATGTTTTATATTAATGTTTATTATTTGGTTTTAGCTTCAATTTAAAGCTTTTAAAAGCGAAGCTTTTGTTAAAAAAAACTATTAATAGCAATTGTAAAAGCGCAAATCTAATTTATGTATTAGCAAATACATTATCTCTTTGCATTACTTATTTAAAAAATATTTTCTTAACAATAATACACAAATTATTGCTTGTAATTACATTCTTAATTTGATTGTCTTTTAATAATAATATAGTAATGTTATTTAAAGTTTCTAATTTAATAACTTTGATAAACTTCTAAATTACAAGATTAATAATATAAGTTATACAAGAAATCGAATTTTGTGCTCTATTCTATAGAATGTTGCGTTAATTAAGCGTCTTTTTAAGTTTTTCTTTTAGAGTATTATTGTTGCTTGCATTGTTTGTAACAATATCAAAAAGTTTGTTTTTAATATTATATATATTTAAGATTTTAAGAAGCTCTTGTATTAAGTAACAATCAATATATTTAACTTAAAGAGACGTAAATTTAATAAGATATTTACGATATTAAAATATAATATCTATTTAATATATTAATACTTCTAGATAGATAATCTTTTAAGAACTAGATTATATATCTAATGCAATAAATATACGTCGTAACTTTTTTAAATCTTGCTTTATCTTAATAGAAATATTATTGTATTTTAAGAAAATTATAAATAATAATTTAATCCGATGTACAAGAGTAAAATTTAAGCAAAGCATTTGTAATAGTTGTCAAAAATGCTTATTTTTGATAGTTCGAAAAGATAAATTCAAGACAATAATGATTTTGCACAATACTTGTTTTTAATCTTGTTAATTAAATTGAGACGTTAAGTTGATAAAATTTTTCTTCTATTAATTTGTTAACTTTGCATTATTTATTTGCATTATTAAATTAAATTTATACGATCAAAAACTAACTCAAATTGTAAAAAAGAATTAGATTGTTTTTGTTTTTTGCAAGCAATTGTCTTGCGATGTTTAAGCATATTGATCGTACTAGAATTACTTATAGTTGTAGAATAATTTAGAATTTTGAGACAATTCTTGCATGTTATTTTAGAATATTCTTCTAGTGTTAAGATTATTTAAACAAATATGTTTCAAATATTGAATTATTTATTGACTTTAGTCTTTTTAATTCAAAGTAAATTTAATATTTTTTTTGACTTTTGTTTGTAACATTTTTGTCAATAGATGTTTGTAATTATTATTGTTGAAATTGAGCATTAGTATCAAGACTTTATTTAATGTATTCGTTGTTCTCTCTTAATCTTAAAAGAGAACTATTTTGACAAATTCTATTGATTGTTTCTTGAAGAGCTTTTTTTTTTAAAAAAAAGAATTGATTAATATTTTATAAGATTTAATTGCAAATTAATTAAAATAAAGACTACTTAAGATTAAGTTGTGCAATATCGAGAAACTAGACTCTTTCTTAATCGAAGATATTAATAAATTGTATACATTGTTAGAATTAGACATTTTACAATATATTTTGCAATATATTTTGCAAAGAATAGCAATCTTAATAGCAACAATAAATTATCTAGAGATAAACACTAGTAATACAATAAGATAATGCAATAAAATAATGTAAATAACAAGAAGATAATAAAGAAGAAAATTGTTTTGTTTTTAACGTATAAATCTCTCGAAAGTCGTAACGTAATAGATTCAAAAATAGAAATTCTTAACATTATAACGATATTTTCGATTGTTTAACAATTCGAGTCGATAATTCGAATTAAATTAGAAATCGAGTTGATATCAAGTAGTGTAATCGTTAAGTCGAGTTTCAATTCAATCGAGTTAACTTGCTCAACTCTAATTCTAGAGTTAGGCAAATTTCCTAGTTTAACAAGGTGAGGCGAACGAAGAATGCACGTTAAGTGTTTAACTCGATCCACTCGATCACGTAACGTCACGTGACGCGCTAACTATATGCGACTAGCGTAGACTCTACGCTAGCCTAATTGGGACAGCGTAAATTCTACGCTAGCTCAATCGAGTTAGCGCATAGATAAATAAAATAAAATAAGCGAATGCTAACGCGACGAAGTTAGCTTAAGTTTTTGACATTAACTTGACAAAACTTGACTCTAAGATCGAGTTCACGCCTTGACTCTAACTCAACTCTACGAGACTCAAGAGAGTAAATCAAGTTAAGAAAAAAGTGTTCGACTTGATCCAATAATCACACTAATATCGAGTTAAATTACAATATTAATATTGAGTATTTAAATTAGATTAGAAAGTTAATATCGATTTTCGATCTAACAATTAGTCTAACAATACTTAATTTGTATTTGTTGTTTAAATAAACACATTCGAAGACAAAAACATCTTATTATTAATAGCAACAAGAAATAGATTTACATCTTATAAGAAACATTGCTAAACAATATCGAAACTTATTTAAATTTAATTTAAATCTAAGATTTATAATAAAGTTTCTCGAGCATTATTGCATGCAAGTTGCAAAGCAATATTGCTATTTATATTAAATTCTAAAACAACAAATAGCTTTATTATAAATTAGATATATTTAATGTAATTGTCGAGTTAAGTTTCAATTCGATCGAGTTAACTTGCTCAATTTTAATTCTAGAATTAGGCAAATTTTCTAGCTTAACAAAATAAGGCGAGCAAAGAATGCGCGTCGAATGTTTAATTTAATTTACTCGACTACGTAACGTTACGTGACGCGCTATTTATATGCAATTAGCGTAAACTTTGCGCTAACTATATGCAATTAGCGTAGACTTTGCGCTAATTATATGTGATTAGCGTATAAATAAGATAAAATAAGATAAGCGAATGTTAACGCGACGAAGTTAGCTTAAATTCTTGACATTGACTCGATAAAACTTAATTCTAGAATTAGATTCACGCCTTAATCTTGATTCAATTCTACGAGGCCCAAGAGAGTAAGTCAAGTTAAGAAAAAAGTGTTCGACTTGACTTAACGATTACACTTAGTGTGATCGTTAGGTCGGGTTTCAACCCGATCGGGTTGACCCGCCCAACCCTAACCCTGGGGTCAGGCAAATTTCCTAGCCCAACAGGATGGGGCGAGTGAAGAATGCGCGTCGAGTGTTTAACCCAACCCACCCGATCACGTGACGTCACGTGACGCATCAACTCGATTGGGCTAGCGCAAGGGTCCACGCTAACCATATGCGATTAGCGTAGACCCTACGCTAGCCCAATCGAGTTAGCGCGTAGATAAGATAAGATAAGATAAGCGAATGCTAACGCGACGAAGTTAGCTTGGGTTCTTGGCATTAACCCGACGAAACTCGACCCTAGAGTCGAGTTCGCGCCTTAACCCTGGCCCAACCCTACGAGGCCCAAGAGGGTGGGTCGAGTTAAGAAAAAAGTGTTCGACTTGACTCAACGATCACACTAGTCTTAGTACAAGTTAATATTATTGCAATTATTTAACTATTAAATATATATAGTAAATTGCGAATATTAAAACTTTTTAAACTAAGTTCGATTAAGATTGTTTTTTAGTTTTCTAGATTTTGGAAAAAAAAAATCTAAAAATACAGTTTTAGTATATTTAGATCGATTTATTTTATTATATAATTCAACTCTAATTCTAGACTTTCTTAAAGAGCTTAGAAAGCTCAAAAAGCTAAGAGTTTTCTAGAAAGCTTATATTACATTAAGTAAAAAAATAAAATATCACTATATAATTCGAAAGCTTCTTTCAAGAATCTCTAATAGAGTTTGCAAATTAGTTAGCAAAATCTCGAAAAGTTAAAAATAATAACAAAATTTATAATTATAATATTGCAATATAATTACAAGCACTTTTAATTTAACTAGATAATATTAATAGTAGTAAGTTTTAAAAATTGAAAAACTATTGAAACAATATTGCGAATATAATATTAATATAAAGAAAATACAATTATATAGAAATTAAAAAGAGAGATTTTGCTCGAAAAAGCTTCTTTTAAGATTCTTGTTTGCAAAAATAGAATATCTAATTAATAGACTAATTGCGTCGATTCGGGAAATCGAGTTTAATTCGAAAAATCGAATCGAATCTTAACAATTCGATTTAAATTAAATCGAAAGTCTTAATAATTTAATTTCTAAAATTAAAATCGACAATTCGATTCGATTCTAAACTTAAAATCGAAAATCGAATCAAAAAATTAACTCGAATTGTTAAGATATTAGTTTTATTATAAATTATAATTAATCTTTTTAAAATCTTAGTTATATATTTTAGATTTAATAATACAATATAGTAATGCAATATAGTAATACAATATAATAATATATTATAATATTAATTTGTAATAATAAGCTCTTTAAACTAAGTATATAAAGTAATTAGTTCGAAATCTTAATAATCATGTTTGTTGTACAATTATTTTAAACAATCTAATTCGAGTTGTTTTCGATTTTATTATTATTCTTATTGTTGCAATTTTAATTTTTATTGCTTGCATTTTTCTTTTTGCTATTATTATTAATATTAGTAGTTTTATAGTAGTTATAACTCAACGTTTCAACATCTTTTTAAGCTATATATCAAATTTCTTAATTATTATTATTCTCTTTAACAATATTGTTAGAATTCTCTATCTTAATATCGATAAAATTAGAAATTTCTCTCTCTTTTGCGTTTTTTGATAACGCGAATTTTTAAACAAAGCTACTATACAAATTGAAAGAATTAATATTATTAGCTTTTTTAAGTTATTTAAATTACTATAGTAAATAATTTATTATTAAATAATCTTTACAATTAATTTTATAAATATCGAAAAACTTTTACTAATATTAAATTTATCGTCGATACTTAATTGCAATATTAATTAGCTTAAGTATAAAGAACAAGTAATATATTTAGATAATATATATATTTTAAGAGAAAGATATTATTATTATATTTGTATTCTTACGTATTGCTTGCGCTTCTTAAATAACTCTAAATTACTTTATCTTCTTAATTATAAATTTTTTCTTTGCTTTTTATCTAAGCTAATTTTTTAAAGCATTGTGCTATTGAGATATTAGTATTGTATATTTTATTGCGTTACTTAAATATATTATTATAAATATCTTAATTAATTCGATGTTTATTAATTTTATTTCTAATATTGTTCTCTATAAATTTACAATTCGATTAAGAAACTTTTATTTAAATAAATTTTTTATGCAATTTCTTAACGCGAATTAAGATAATCTTGCAATTGTTGCTTTGTTTTCGATATAGTTTATTATTATTATTATTTTATTCTTGTACGCAATTGCAACTTGCAATACTTTTTAAATTAATTAATAGTAATTTTATTATCTATGCAATTTCTTAGCTTAGTCTACTAGTAATATATATAGATAATGCAGTTGTATATTAGATTATAAGTATATCTTAATATTTAATAAAGTATTATAAGATTTAAAATATAGAAGAGTTTCAAAGATTAATAAGATCATAAATAAAATATTAAGAGATAATTTTACAAATTAAAATAAAAATTATATATATTAGAGTTAGAATTATTTTTTACTTTTACTTTTATTTACTTTAAACTTTTTACTTAACACAATTATTATTTCTTTATATTAATATTTATCTAATTTTATTAATAAGTAATGCAAGTTTATTTATATTAATTTTTTTATTGTTTATTTTATGTAATCTTGTTGTTAATTATTAATTTAAGCTTTTGTTTTTACGCAATTTTTAATGCGATTTTCGACGCAATTCTATCGATAAAAGTTCTAAAAATTATCGCGCTTTTCTTTATAACTTCTTATGTATATATTAATTTATTTTAATTAATGTTATTATCTTCGATAACTTGCACAAAGCAAACAAATAATATATATAAGTAATACAATATATTTTGTTTATAATTAACAAACTTAATTTGCTAATTCGAAAATTTGTTTAAAAACTTTCTTGTAATAGAATAATTTCTTGTAATTAGTCTAGACAAAACAAAATAAACAATAATAAAAATAAAAATATCGAAAACAAAAGTATTAAAGAAAGAATATTTGTAATACTAATATAAACAAAATAATGCAAATAAACAATATATTTTTAACTAATATATTAATATTTTGTAACAAAAAAAGCAAAAACAAAAATCTAAGAACTATTGTATTTCGAGAAATTAAAAACTATTAAAAGTTAATCGATTTTTTTATTTTTAAATACTTATTTTAATATCTAATTTGCAAAATACTATATAACAAGACTTAGAATTATAATTATTAAAAGAACAAATATTGTATTTAGAATTTAATTTTAGATATACTTTAAAAAGCTACAAAAGCATTTATATATATTTTCTTTTCTAGTAAGTATATTATCTTGTTGCATTATTGTTGTAACTATAAAATTTAATTAATATTTTCCTTATATAAACTTAAATTTTGCAACAATTTATATTAAATATATAACAATTTAGCTTAAGAATTGTTAATTTGTTAAGCATTCAATAAAGCAATTCGATCTTTTTTAGTAATAGAAATTCTAAAATAATTTTATATTTTTTTTTCGAACAATTATAATATATTCTTTGTATTAGCTATGAGTTAAATTTTTGAAATTCGATTATTAATAATTCTCTTCTAGCAATCGAAGTTATTAAATATATTATTTGTTTATATTATTATTATTAAGATTTGTTTGTTTATATTATAATTGTAAATACAATATCTTTAATAGTACAATATATTTATTAATAAACTTAATTTAGAACAATCTTAAACTTTATTCGAAAAAAAAAATTCTTTATTTATTGCTTAATTATTATTCTTTTCTTTGCAATATATATTTTACAATTTAATAATAATCTTTTTTAAGTTTAAATCTATAGTATAGTTATAATATTTAATTATTATAATTTGCTCGATTGTTTGCAAACTTATTTAAGATTAATTTTATTAATATATTTTTCAAGTAAAATTAAAAGTTTGTTTAATATCTATTAATAATATTAAATATAAAAGTATATTTTAAGTTATTTGCGTTAATTTGAAAAAATTCTAAGTATTATCTTTTTAATATTTTTAAATTAAATATTTATTTTCTATAATACTAGTTCGAAAATATCGATTATCTTTATTTTGAGTCGAACAAAAGTGTTAAGATTATCGAAATAAAAATTTCGCAATAATTGCAATAAACTACAAAAATATTAGTAAAAGATTGTATATATTATTATATTATATTATCTTTTTAGCAATATTTGCTCTTTATATTTTTGCTCTTAAACTAGTAATTAAATTATAATAATATCGAAAATAAATTTTAAATTCGATTTTGTATTTTGTTTTGTAATTAATAGTATTATTATTCTTTTTCTTATTTTATATCTTGTAAAGATTTAATTTTTGTATAGAATTTAAGATATTAATAAGATTGTATAATATATTATTAAGTTCTTTTATTTTCGAATAATATTTTTACAAGCTTTATTAGAGTTTTATTACAAACTCTTGTTATAATTTTTGTTAAAAAAGAAATATTAATTTTAATTGTTTTCTTTAGATATTCGAGATAATTAAATATTGCATTAAATATTCGAAATTTTAAATAAATATCTATTTTAGTTGTTCGTAAAACTATAAGAATACATTTGTAAAAAAAAATTAATATATTGTTAACAAATAAAATTAATTGTTATTTGCTTTTATCTAGTCTAATTTGTTGTATTTTTTAATTTTAAGAGTATTTTTTTAGTTAAAGATTAATAAAATTGCGTAATTAATATACATAACAAAGTATTAAATAGATAGAGTTTTAACAAATACAAATATTTTGTACTAGTTTTTGTAATTTTTTTTTTTTTAAAAAGACTTTAAAGCAAAGTAAATGTTAAGTTGAGCTATTAATAGCAATTGTAAAAGCACAAATCTAGATAGAATTTAACAAATATATTATTTCTTTGTATTATTATAAAAATAAGTATCTTTTTAATTATAACAAACAAGTTTGTACTTCTTGCAATATTCTAAACTTGTATATTTTTTAATTCTAAACTTGTATATTTTTTAATTGTATAACAATATTTTTAGTTGTTACTTTTAATTCTAAAGTTATAATAAAATCTTAAGTTACTAAATTAATAATATAAGTTAAACAAGAAATAAAGTTTTGCTATTTGTTCTATTAAAATTCTTGTCAATTTAGAGCTTTTTCGAGTTTGTTTTTTAGAATACTATTATTGCTCGCATTATTAATAATAACACTAAGAAATTTATCTTTAATCTTAAAAAACTTCAAGATCTTTATAAGTTTTAATATTGATTAATAATCTATATACTTGATATTAAGAAAAGTAAATTTAATAAAATATTTGCGAAATTGAAATGCAATGCTAATTTGATATATTAATACTTCTAAGTAAACAATTCTTTAAGAACTAGATTATATATTTAAAGCAATAGAAATACGCTAAATATCTCTAAGATTTATCTTAATTTTCTTACAAATTTAATTGAAATTTGAGAGAATTATTTTCGATAATTTTGTACAACTTAGAAGTACTAGCTTTGATTAAAGCATTTTTAATAGCTTCCAAAAGTAAGAATTATTAATAATTCGAAAAAATAAATTTAAATTAACAAAAGTCTTATATAGTTAATCTTCTTAATTATCTTAAACAAAGAAGAACAACAAATCGATATAACTTTTCTTCTAATAATATATTAGTTTTGCATTATTTATTTACATTATTAATTGTAACTTACGCGATTAAAAACTAGATTAATTGCAATTTGCAATCTAGATCTTTTTGATTTTAAGCAAAAAGTAAATTGAAGATATTTCTTTATATTTATTGTGCTTAAATAATTGTAAGCAATAAAATAATTTAAAAGCTTGTAACAATTTTTGCAAAATAATCTTAAAAAAACTCTTTACAATCGAAATTATTTAAACAAATTTATTTTAAAGCTTAGACTATACTTTTGTATTAATCTTTTTTACTTAATATAAATTGACAAGTCTTAATTAAGTTTTATATAAAATATTTTTGTTAATTGCAATTTGTAATTATTATTCTTGAAATTCAATATTAGTATTTGAACTTTACTCGATATATTTATCTTTCTCTCTTAATATAAGTAACGAAAAATTGTCTCTAATTTTGTTCAATACTTTGTAGAAAATTCTTTTTCTATTGTCGAAAATAAAATAAAATTTTTTTTAATTAAATTAACTTGCAAATTAATTAAGATGTAAACTATTAAAATAACAAATTGCGCAAAATAGATTTGCAAGAATTATCTTCAATTGAAGATAATAATTAATTTAAAGCTTTTAAAGAATTAGATATATTGCAAACAAAAGTAATAAAAACAATGTCTTTAAATAATATATAGAAAATCTTTTCGAAATAAAAGAGTAATACAAAATAATAATGCAAGTAACAATTAGTAGATTAGAAAAACTATTATAGAAGAAAATGTAATTATAAACTCGAAAATATTAAAAGAATTTCTCTAGAATAAAAAAGTAATGTAAAATAATAATGCAAGCAACAATTAATTTAAATAGATTATTATATAACAATATAAACAAGTCTAATTGTAATCTCGAAGTATATCAAACTATACTCTAGTCAAAATTCCAAAGTTATAATAACATAAGTCTAAAAATAGTAATTCTTAGTATAATAATATAATTTTCGATTTCTTAACAATTCGATTCGATTTTAATTTTTAAAATCGAAAATCGACTTAATTTGATTTAATTCGATTTTAAAATAATTAAAATCGAATCGATTTTCGATTTAATTTCTAAAGTTAAATTGTCGATTCAAATCGATCTTAGAAGTTGGAATCGAAAATTGAACCAACAATTAATCTATAGATTATAGAGTCTATTATTTTATGTTCTTGTTAGAATTTTTATATTGTCTTATTATTAAAGACCTTAGTAATAGATTTGCGAGATAAATTTTAGATATGTTTTCGCGAGTCAAATAGATGTTTACTTTCTTGCAATTAGCAATTTTACAATGCTTGCAAATTCTTAACTTTATTTTTTGATCTCTATTCTTAACTTTTGTCAAGATCGCTTCGAGTCTATTTTATCAACTTTTACATTTCTTGATATTTTGACATCAAAATTTCAAACTAAATAGAACTAGCTTTGCGCTTCAACTTTATATAATTTTGTAAAATTTAAAAGAGTTTTAACTAAGTTATTGTAATACGTAGTTTTTGTGTTTCAAATTACATTTGTAGAAAAGCAATTGCTCGAACTACTTGAAACTTGCAACAACTACAACAACTTCAATTTTTTATTTAATTTTACTAGCAAAGTAACTCTATAGAGTGTTAAGTGTCTAGTTTTATATTTGAGATTTTCCACAAATTAGATCAAGAAATGCGAAAGTTGATAAAATGGTCTAGAGCAATCTTGACAAAAGTTGGGGGTAGGAATCAAAAAATAAATTTAAGGATTTGCAAGCGTTGTGAAATTGCTAATTGCGGAGCAGAAACCTGCTCGGCACGATATTGGCCTGCATGACAGGCGGGCCGCAAGGGTGTTGGAGACTAAAGAGGCTGCGCCGGCCTCCTCGCCACCTTATTAGTGTGGCTGACAGGCCTAATTTCTCTTTCCTCGTCATTATCCACGGAATGAACTCACTCTTTCGCTTCGTTATAAAGTAGCGGCTCTTCTGCAATTCCGATTGATCTTCTTCAGAGTCCATATATGATAAGAGTGTCTCTCATTGGGCGCTCTACAAACAAAGCGATTGTGCTTGGTCCAAGATCCAATGTCGTAACGGAGAATACAAGCAAGTAGCTTAAGTAACTGAATAAAGGACTACAAATCAAAATCATGGCGAAAGGTATAGCATTCCGCGACTCGGCTCGACACCCGAAGCGCTGAGATCTATCTCTGATACGCCTCTCCTTCTTTCGCTGCAACGCTTTCTTTTCCCCTTTCCTTCTATTATCCCGCTGCGGGGCTCTTTTCTTCAAGATGAAATAATGACCGAGCCTGCTTCCGTCGCCTGCTATCCGCTTCCCTCGTTGGGAAGTCGATCATTGCTTCGCAATCCGCGATCGCACGACCTGTGCAAGGTCAGACTCCCCGCAATGCGGGTCTCACTTGTCGACTCTGTGCCACCGTGGAGCCGAACAAGCCACGCTTATGCAGTCACGCTGACAGCTTTGCAAGCTGGCACGTCATATTGAACGATAACTCTCCGTACAAAATACTTGATGTGCTGACGAATGCCTCGTCATCTTTGATGTTTGCCAGTCCTGTTTGCTCTGACCAGGCACGTGCCAAGGACGGATGTTCTGAGGATAATCAATACGACCGTAAGGCGGGGAATCGTTGCACGAACTCGGATCTACCAATTGTGAGGATCTGAGGTCAAGCCTTGGGGGCGGCGGCCATGGTAGAGTCCAGAACAGCCCCAGGCTGAGCCGATCAAGTCCCCGAGGTAGATCAGCTATCATGCCTCTTTAGATGGCATCCAAGATGATTCGAAACTGGCTGACAATCTCAAAATGGGCAAGGGAATGTTACACCTTAAATACGTCGGCGCATCTATGGGCCGGGCTTCAAGATCGGGCGTCAGTGAGGGGCCAATGACCAAATCATGCAGTGACCAGAGAGGACAATCCGGCTTCAACCGAATGGAGATCATCAGGCAATTACCTCAGATCACGTTGTGGAGAAATACGAGGTTGTATCCGGCAGACCGCAGGATGATGTCGGTCGCCATCTTGGTGTCTTACAGGTTGAGTAATTCTCGTATAGCATCCCGTAGGTCCAGAGGCGGTGAGGTCGTAAGATAATGACGCTTGTAAGTCGCCCTCAAGGTTAGTCAGGCGTGGAAAGGTATATAGACCTCCACGATATCTGCTCTGTTCTATTTCTCTCCATCCTTTAGCAGCATCATCGTCTTCACTTTTCAACCTACCTTTAGAATTCCAATATCATTCTTCGTTTACCTCTCCAGAAACCAATCTACTACATCGTCTTCTCAACATGAAGCTCTCCACCATCACTGCCACCCTGGCTCTCCTCACCACCTCTGCCCTCGCAGCCCCTACTGCCCGGCAATTCGAAGCCCTCATCACCTTCCACGGCGCCACGCCCCAGGACACCTTCACCCAAGCTGTCCCTACTGACGGCACGATCTTCTACGTCTGTAAGTCAACGACGTTCCTTCCCTACCTTGCTTGTTCCCTAGCTTCCCCTACTCTTCCCCTTCTTTCTCTCCTAAGTCCCTCCGTTACAAGCCCGTTCCTCTTCATTTGGCCGTTTCGCTCAGACCGCCTCCAGAGCGAATGGAAGCTAACATCCTATCAGACGACAGATCGAGCATCACGTCTATCAGCTCCGCCGGCGGTGCAACCTGCACCTTTCACGGCGTTGACGGCAGCCAGACCACGATTGTAGGCGTGCAGACCGTGGACGTTGGACCCCCGCAGGTGCAGCTGACCGGGTCTTGCCGCGCCTTGTAATTCATCTCCCAGATGAGAAAGCGAGGAGACGCCAGTAATTGGTGACGGAAAGGCCGAAGAAGCAGGAAGAGGATCAGTCGAGTAGGATGTATGACGTAAAGAAGGCTCAACGGGAGATGGGATATATGGACTTTCCTTAACAAGCGATAAAGAATCTGATATTCCTTGCATAAAGCACCAGAGAGCTGAATGTCAGTTTTATGCTCAATATTGCTATCATTGGGTAATTCACAAGCTCGGTATTGAATAGCGAGGTCCACAGTCTCTTGTTTACAATCTGTTATCTGAGCTCGAGTCTCCGTTCCCTTCCTACCACTTCCTCTCCCAAGCTCCTACCCAGCATCATTCCAACCCCTAAAATACGCACTGCTACCCTCCCCAAAACCCCCTCAAAGGCCGCAAAACCATCTCATGCCCAACCTACGTCTGGACTCACTCAGCAACGCCTCCCCCCAGGGGAATCTACACCCATCCTCCCTTTTCCTCTTTACCACATCTCCCAAGTCCGAAAGATTATATGTCGCCCGGGAAAGCACACCCCACCCTCCACCATGTTCGCAAATTGACTCTCACCTTTCCAATCCTTACCACTCTCTTTAGTTCAATCTACTCAATCCATCATACCTCGCTAGTCTTCCACTCCATTTGCTCAGCAACGCCTCTCCCCACTCACCCTTCGCACCAACTCCCTCAGCCCAAGGGAATATCCTCTCACCGGAATGCAAATCCACTCCCATTCTGCTCACCTCCAAATCCACCACCCCACTCAGCTCCCTAACACACCATTCTTCTTCACCTTCAAATCTCTTGTATGCTGGTATCACCCTCTCTTTTCTCTGATTCCACCCCTTATTCTCACTCTCAGCTTATATCCCCTTTTAGCTATTGATCTAATCCTCTTAATTTCAGCTTTTTATCTATTACTTTCTTGTTGTTGGTTCGTACTGGCAATCTTCTTATTTCAATTTATCTTTCCATTTATCTTTAGATATGTCGTTCTTCGAAATCAAGATTATCACTCTTGTAAGTGTCTGTTCTTAATTCTTCTTATCTTTCACTCCACCATGCGATCCACCTCTAGTTCTACCATCTCTCCTAGCTTGCCAGTTCCTTACACTCTTCTGACTTCTCAAATCCATCGTCCCTCTTGCTCTTCTATCTACTATTCTTCTTGCCTCCCAATCTTAGCACCCTTCAAACCTCCCATTCACCATCTTTTCTAACTCAAATCACCGTTCTTACACCTCTCAACCCACCACCCTCCTCTAGCTTGCCAACCTAGCATCCCTCAAAGCACTCATCCACCTCCCTTCGACTTTCCAATCCCATCATCCTTCCCCAGCTTTTAAATGAATCTCCGCCATTTCTCCAGTCTCTCAATTCTCTTCGATCCTTTTTAGGCCAGTTCGGCATCCCTCCTAGCTTGCCAACCCAGCCTCTTTTTAAACTTTTTCCACAAATCATCTCCCTCTCTCACCAAGCCTTCTTTCACCATCCCTCCCAGCAACTCATCCTTTGAACATTCCTCCTTCCTACAATCATCCCTCACCAACGTCCCTCGCTAGCCCGGGGGAACAGTAAACTCTTCCTAGAAGCCTACACGGCATAGAGAGACACAATGTGCATTAGATGTCAAGGCAGTGGATGCCAAGGCAATGGGTGGGAAGGCATAATGCGGTGTCAAACGACAATCTGAAGGGTTGCAGCTAATGAGTGGGAGGGAGTAAGATTAGGAAGTAGGGAGGTGGGGTGGGGGGTGTTTGTAATAATAGGAGAGATTTGATGATGGAGGAGGGGAGGTGGTGGAGAAGGATGCAGGGGGGAGTATACATGTAGCCATGACCATTATAAGAAAAAGGTGTAGAGTGAAATTGATATCTAAAAGATTATCGGGTTCTTGAAATATAGAGAGTGGTATAAAGGTAGGCATGACTGGGATGAAGAGAGAGATCGAAGTTGATCCTAAGAGATTATCGGATCGTTGGGTAGTACGAGGAGTAGTTGGGACCTGGATGAAAAGAGAGATGAACGAATTGGTATCTTTCTCCTCCTTACAATGTTGTACATCAGAAAGAGTCTGGACAGGGGGTCCATACTTGCCCCTCCGCCTGGTGTGGCCAAACCACGATCCCCACGTTCCTAATGCAATAGCCCCGCCCAGATCCATCAATCCTCCTCTTCCGCTTCTCCCCCATCTTCCCCATCATCCTCATCCTCGTCCTCTTCCCCATCCCCATCCCCATCCCCAACCTCGAAATCCGCATCTGCGTCCTTATCGCCCTCCCCAAACTTCGTCCCCTCCCCCGCCTCCCCCACAAGCTGCCTATCCGCCTCCCTCCCCGCCACCGCCTCATCCACATCCCCTTCCCCCACCCCCACCCCCCCTCCTCCCTCCTTCCCTCCCTCCTCATCCCCATCCTCACTCCTTTCCGAATCCACAGCCCCATCCCCACCCATCTGCTTCCCCCGCAACGAACTCCTCGTCTTGCGCTCACTCCCCAACACCCCCTCCCTCCCTCCTCTCAACCTTGGACTCGCCCTCCCCTCCCCCTTCCCTGTGGACTTGCCCTGGCCGAGACTCTTCCCCCGCCGCATGCTTGGTGTCGAGGGGCCGGGGACGAGTTTTCGGCCGGTGGCGCCGCTGCGTTGGGCGGTGGTGCGGTTGCGGCGGGAGGTGCCGCCGGGGAGGGGAGGGAAGATTTCGTAGCGGATTGGGGGGATGGGGGGTTCGAAGGGGTGAGGGGTGCTGGTTTGGGGAAGAGGCTGGGGGGAGGGCAGGGTGGATGATTGTGAGGGTTGGAGGGAAGGTGGCGGTGGATTGGTGTCAGGCTGGGAGTTAGGGAGGGGGTTGATGTCGGTGGGGGGGAGGTCTCCGCCGTTGGGGGTAGGAGCTGCGCCGTTGGTGAGAGCGGCGGCTTGTTGCATGGCCTGCTGGACGCCTTCTTCGGGTGGGACGGGGGGGTTGTCTTCGTCTTCGCGGGGTGCGATGGTTTGGAGGGCGGGGGCGTGGTCGTAGTATGCGAGGTTGCTGCGGCCCATGATGTAGGGCGTCCAGACGAACGCGAAGGGGTTGAGGGTGACGTAGGCTTTTGCTTCCCAGGTGTCGATGCATTGGCCTAGGTAGTTACGGTCGAGACGGAGGGCGTATGTTTTGGTGACGGGATCGCGGACGAGAGCGCGCAGGCCTTCGAGTGCGGCGACGAGATCGTCGGCTGTCATGCCGGTGCGGGCGGAGAGGTCGGTGATGCTGAGGGGAGCGGTCTGGTCGAGGAGTTCGTAGGAGAGGACGAGGCGCCAGTAATTGCGGTAGGAGACAAGGCCCATGTCTGAGAGGGGTTTCTCGGGGGAGCCGGTCTTGCCTTCCACGCGGGTGAGGAGGTAGGAGAAGCTGATGAGGAGGTTGCCGTAGCCTTTGCGTTGATGGGTGGGGAGGGTGAGGATGCAGGACACATTGTTTTGGCTGCTGGGGCGCTTTTCTTTGGAGAAGTAGCCGACGAAGTGGCAGCCAAGCTCGTCGTACTCGGTCATTACGTAGAAGAGAAAGGGTTCGACGTCGTAATACAGAGTTTTTGAGCCGAGAAAAAGCTTTGCGAGAAGGCAAAGATTCTGGCAGTAGACGGGATTCTTTCGACCATCGACTTCGAACACTGAAACGGATTTGTCTCGATAAATTTCGTCGCCAGGCGGATGCTTCGCTGGGCACTTGAGCTTGTGTCGCCATGCCACGTAGTCTGAGTTCATGTACTTGAGGCAGAATTCGCAAATGTAAAGCACTCTGTTCCGGCTGTACTCTTCAGGGTAAGGCGCAGCATACCAGGTTTCAATCTCGTAGCCACCGATACTGACACATTTGATCTTACTCGGCGGGCCCGAGAGCTTCTGGGATGAGCGACCTTTGATCTCAAGCTCAGCTTCTGCGGATGCGGTCTTGAGCTTCCACTCTTCTTCGGCTTTCTGCCGAGCTTCGTTAAACTTGGCTCGGTCAGCTTGCAGTGGCAAAGTCTTCGTCGTTTCAGCGTCTGTTTCGGATAGAATGCCACCATAAGGTTTGGATTTTAGGTCATCATTCTCGCGCTCATGGAAGGCGTAGAAAGGTGTTGTATAGTGGGATGAGAATGTGCGCTGCGGTCGGGCAGTCTCTTCCCGCTCTGGAGCAGCCTGTGCAGCCTGGGCACGCGATGGACGCTGTCTCTTTTTCTTTTTCGGTGGAGCATTGACTATACTTGCCAGCTTCGATGAGTTGAGTTTGATGCTGACCATGATACTGTCATGATCATTGGTCGTAATGGTAACAGGCCCTGGGTTGACACTCTTGAGTCTTCGTGACCTGGAAGGCCGGGATGACCTGGACTTCCGGGTGGATGTGCTTGCAGCTTCGAAATTCTCAACAGCGGGCTCTTCGGCTTCCTTGCTGCCAGCTACAACAGCGGATGCTGATCGCTCCGAGGTACTTTTGGGAGTACTTTGCTTCCTTCGCTTGGAAGGACCCGGGGTTGTCTCTTCTTGCTCCTCGGTAGCCTTACGCTTACGCAGAGATCGAGACCCATCGAGTGGGTCTCCCTCGACAATGAGAGTGTTGAAGATGGAATGTGACCCTGGTCTTGACGTACCACGTTGTGCAGGTAGTAAATCTCTTGTTAGTCTAGACGCAGAAGATCGTCTGGTTCTGACGGCTTCCTCTTCCAGGACATCTGGTTCAAGAGCGTTGTCTACACATTGAGGACAGCTCCATTTCTCGGCATCTGGAAAGGGTAGTCAATAACACAGACTTCGATTTCAATCCGGACGAATATAACAGACTCGGCTTACCATCTTCGGAAGCCAGCGAATTGGCGTCTCGGGCACATTGCCGATGCGCTGCAGAATCGGTTAGCTTCTAGTACTTAAAGTGCTCCTAAGCATGTCATCCAGGAACATCCGGCAGATCCCTCCCCAATCGCCGTCTTCATCTTCAAACATCAATATACAAGCATGCTTACAATTATCTCCACACACAGCACACGCCATGTATTCTTCAAATTCCTCTGAAGGATCATGTTCTTCATCTTGCAGGCAGAATCTCAATGTTCATCAGCAACCTTGCCCATGTCCCGTAGCTTGATGTATACTCACATGCAATTATTCCGATTAGCGACCTCAACCTCGCCATCTTCACCCTCTTCGCTACCAGCTTCCCAGTCCTCCGCCACAGCAGATTCGGCATCCGTCGACTCTTTATCCGAACCTTCGTCTTCTGCAGCACTGCTCTCCTCGACCTCCTCGGCATTCTCAACCACATCCTCGTCGCTCATGGCTCTCCGTTTGCCCTTATCCAATTTCACTGACGGCGCAGATAATTCATCCTCGCCATCTTCCTCGTCGCCATCCTCATCCTCCTCACTTGCTTCTGCAGGAACCCCATCCGATACCTCGGTCTCCTCAGCAGGCTTGCTTTGTAGTGGGGCTTCGTCCATTGCAAAGTCCATATCGGGATCTTCTTCACCCTCGGCGTCCATGTCTCCGCTGTCGATCGCATAGGGTATGTCTGTGGGGTGGGCCTCCAGGCGCGCCGGAGCTACGGCCGCCATCGTAATTGTAGCTGTAGTCGCCAGCGTGGACCACCTACCCTATCTTACAAGCATCTGTCGTGATCTTAGATGGCTCTGCAGTTGATCTGAGCGCGCTGAAAGAGTGACTGTATCCGGCGAGGGTAGAATGACTTGGTAATCGTAGAGAATTTCCACCGTGGTTCTTCCACAGCTCAGATTGAGCCTGCTGGTCGCAACTCAATCCGCGCGCAAAGCGACAGCGTCAGAGATGATTTCGACGGCCCAGCGAAAGCTTGCGGAATGGTCAGCAAAGCTTCACCCGTGCAGGCGCAGCGTTGGGCAGCAGCGGTCGCAAACCCACGATCGGCGTAAATTCACGACTTCATTCACTCGTGCAGCTGATGCGACGCGTAAAATGTGGTAGAGCGGCGATGAGAGTCGATGCAGGGAGCGTAGTCGTTGACGGCAGTTGAGGAGCCCCTTTGGTGAGCTGGGGTCGTGCTGCGCTTAGCGCGTTCCTTGTGCCTCACCCAAGCGGGCGGTTTGCCCTGTCTTTCCACTGCGAAACTCCAGCTCACCACACCAGTTCCGCGAATCATCTGTGATAATCTGTTCAGTATGTAGAGAGCTCTGAATCTGAGCAACAGAGAGGCTAACATTGTCGCCAGAGCCCCCGTCGCGCAATGGGTGTCCCATTTGAAGCCCTCCTTCCCTATGGGATCATGCTGGGGGTACGCCCTTCTCCCAACCTGGACACTGTGGACCATATCAATAACGGACTCTCGTAGATGTTCATGTTCACTGGAGGAGCACTTTCAAAGGTTCGGCACATGCAAAATGGGGGCAAGAGAGCTCGGCATTCTATTGATCAGTGGGACAAGGTCAGTACTTCGCTCCTGAGCAATTTACAGTATACCTGTAGCTGATGGTCTCACAGCAAAGTATGAGAGGCGCCGAGTTTGAAGAATTTGGGTAACGGCTGACGATGGGCCAGTGATGGACCGAGATAGGCGGTTGACGGGCTACTTGAGAGGACAAACAAACGAGGTGGATGCACCGCCTGGCTTCGAGCTGAGCAGTGCTTGGAGGGTAGGCGACTACTTCGATGACTGTGGTTACAGAGCAACACCGCTGACATATTGTAGATGGAAGGACGGTACTTCTAGGCAGGCCGGAGACTTGCAGGAGATGGGCGTCCGGCGTGTGCTCCCCAACATGATAGTCCTATACTTCCTCCCAAGTCTACAATCCTGCCAGCCAAGCCCTCACTCTCTGCTTGTTATCTATCCATCCCCGAGATCCGTCACCATCCCTTTGATACCCCTCCTTTCCTCGGCCGTCAAGGCGATCCCGAACCACCTTTCTAGCGCTTCCACTCGCTGCCTCTCAGTCACACAATGTTTCAGCTCTTCCGTCTCGCCTCTGATCCTCCTCTTCACCACATCTCCGTTCAAGATTACAGTACCAATGATCTTGTCTCCCTCTCGTATCATTTTCACAACCGCAATTTTATACGTAAACCAGCAAAACTTACACTGCGAAGTATAGAAGTTCATCATTGCGTAATCCTGTGGGAGAAACTCGACCTCGGAAAAGCAATACTTGGGACTCCAGGAGTCCGATGGTGTATGGCGGGTCTGATAGACCCACAAGCGTTGGGATGGATCAGTGTTCGCGGGAATATTCTCTCTAACGAGCCTCAGCTCTTGCGGTGCGATGCCTGGAAATCGTGTCCTTTCGAGCAGCGGTAACGGTCGCGTGGGCCCGTCGGCCCCAAAACCGACGTCGAGCATGTATTTGCTACCCTCGGCGAGAGTCACGATGTTGACCATATGGCTCCTTCCAATCCGTCAACAATTCCTATAACCAACTGATCCAGGACGTGTCTACCCACCAAGGTGCGTAACTCACGCCATCCTCGCAGACCCTCGCCCCAGCGCTATAGATCTCGAACCCCAGACTACTCAACACAGTCCCCAAGAAGCAATTGTTCTCCATACAATACCCTCCCCTCCCTCTTTCATTCCCTACAAGCTTATCGTAAAGACCATCAGCGTCAATGGAGATACTATGATGGGGCGAGTAGTGCAGAGAGAGATTCTCGAACGGGATGCTGGACAGTTGGTGGATCTGGAGGAGGCGAAGAAATTCTAAGGCGTGCTGCTCTTGGCCTTTTTCGTGCAGACTAGGAATGTGCTGTTGGGGATGAGAAGGGAAGGAAATGTAATTGAAGTAGTGGCGGATTTGTTGCTGAGTGTACGTAGGACGATGGGCGAGATTGGACTGTGATGACATCGTGGCGAAAGCTAGCTAAGGTGACAGACCGTTGTAGACTACCGAGCAGTTGAGAGAGGAAACACTTCGAGTATACACATAAGGGAAGCTCGAAAATGGAAAGTGATTTTATCGAATAGAGCTGCGCTCGAGAGAGGTTATTGTTTAGGATGCTTGATGAATTACCGATATCGTCATTACTGAAGGGGAACAAAATCAGCTGACTGGAAAGTCGTGCGATGCTATATACGCATGGTGTGGACGAGATATATGATACAGCAAGGCTTTGCAAGACTCGAGGTAGAAAGCCTGTCGTCAGGAAAAGTACATGTACTTTATCCAGAGGATGCAGAGATAACTTATCCCATACCCTAGCAGTGAATGAGCCCTAAAGGAGCCCTTGTCTGCTGCTTGTAACGTTTGAATGCACAAACCGCTTCGTCAAGCGTTTTGTAGGCCATACTTCGAAACCCTGCTGTTTCCGAAGAGGCACCCTTTTCAGAAAGCTGTACATTCCAAATCCTCCCCCGTCGAACAAATAGGAGCATCAACCCTTCAGTCATCACCATCTTCTTCTTCATCTTCCTCTTCTTCATCCTCGTCGTCTTCCCCCGCGATAAGTTTTGCTTTTGTTACTTTCTCCTCTTCGGACAGGTACTCCATCTGCGAGTCACGCAGTGCCTTGATCCTATCAGCCGGACCAGGAAGCCTGTTGATCTTGTCTGCGATTTCTCCCCTGCCAATCAGACTAGCAACAATGCTAGCGCCGACGATGAAAGTCAAGACGAATCGGTAGGTCGAGTACCATTCCGGGGTCCAGCCCCTGACCACAGTCCTTGCGTCCGCATAGTAGAGGAACGTGAATGCTATGAATTGGGAGATCAGAGCGTATTCGATGGGAAAGAAGAGAGTAGGCCAGGCGACGGCGGGACAAACGACTCCGATCGCATATCGTCGGTATCCTTGGGCGCCACCGTATTTGGCCCATTCGAGCCCCCAGTGGATCGCTCCTAGGAAGGAGAGTATCTGTGAATTTCAGTGGTTGCATCACCGTAGTAGGAGAAGCGGAGTGCTCACCACAGCACCGTAACCAATCTGGATGGGCTCAATGACGTGCAGGAGGAGTTCGGCCGTCTGGCTGGAGAAGAGATACCCAGAGCCTACTTCTGAGGCGTGATTGATGTCGAAGGCGAGGTAGACGGTCGAAAGCGATGTAGCCATGTACGGAACAACTCCTGCTAGGCCGATATAAAGCGCCTCTCGGGGTACTTCGTTGAGGGCGAATGTCTCTCTGATCGTTTTCTGAACCGAAGGTCAGCGTCCCAAGTCAATAAGCCCCGTTGAAAAGCCCGGAATCCTCACAAGGTCCCCTTTGACACCCGCAAGCATGTCCTCGCCCTTGTCTTCTACTTCTTCTACACCCTTCTCTTCGAAGATCTGGTGGACGGAAGAAACAGTCGAGACCTCTTCTGAGTGAGCTTCCAGAGGTTGCTTCCCTACTTCTTTCTCGTGCTTAATTTCGATAGCGCTGCCTGTCTGAAACCGTTGTAAAGAAGTGGTGAAAGACTTGTAGGCGGTCAATGCTAAGCTGCTGGGCCGGAGACATCTAGGCGGAGTTCGCGCGAAGGGTGGGATTGAGGTGCGGAGGGCCGGAGTCGCCTTACGGAGAGCACCACGTAGAGGTCTCGCAGCCCCTGGTCGGAACATGACGATCAATTGGTGTCAGGAATCGACAGTGTAGCGGAGTAGATGAGTGACGTTGTGGGCAATCTGTTGGAACGCGAGCAAGCTCAGCGCCAAGATGCCAAGGTGCCAAGGCATCAAAAATGTACTAGCAGGCGGGTGACGCTATATTCTACCGGAGGCGACTTCGATCTCCAATGGAAGTTGCAAGGCTCGATGGGGAAAATTAACAAAATAATCTGCTGCACACTACGTATTATTGCTATCTAAAGGCAAGTTTCTGTCCTCCCTCAATCGAGCTATCAAGTCACGATATTTTATATACTTTATGCTCGCGTCCACTGGAATCACATTGCATCTGCTTCCTTTGCATCCGGGCGTATTGCAAGACCTTGTTTCTCTGGCATAACAAATGTCCGTTCCTTTTAGCCATCGCGGTTCCATCTCAATCTCTCGCCTACTACACTTAGAACACATTTTGTGGACCGTCGTGTCTTCGCGGCTTTCGAAATACAGCGGCATTAGGTCGCGATATTGACCTTTGGGGACCTGCCATCTGTGGTTTCGCGCTGCAGAGGATATTCTTTGTAGCATCAGAAGCTGATCACACTGCGAAAGACCCTGGCTACATCTATAGAACGCCTGGATAGTCGCATCAGGCAGTGACTCCAAACTTGTATTGATTGGAAGACACCGCCTAGCCTTTCCACAATTCTTGCATCTCAGGCGCCTCTCCACATATTTTGGCGGCGTTGTTCTGGTCCACCTTGGTCGCTGATCTATAACGACAGTGCAATTGTTTTTTCCAAATTTCGAGTTGCCCAGGCACACAATACACGTGCACTCAATCTCGCGTGGTAGATCACTGACATTCGTCTCGTCCTTCAGAAGATGTGAGATGGAACACTTGGGCCGTCTCGGAAACAGTACCTGCTTTGTTGGAGATGGAGAGATTCGCGCACCATGCATATGTTCCATAGATCTGTCAGAGCGAAATACTTCCGTTCTCTCCCTTCTCTCCTTCTGTAACGTAGAGGCCAAATTCCGCAACTGGTTTTTTGCCTCTGCTTTCGTCGCGGAATCTCCATAATCCAGTCTCTGACTATGAAGTTGCTAGGGCTTGTATTGAGTCAATTCTCAAGGCCCTATTCACGCTAAATTGAGCGTAGGGCAAGAATTTAACTTGCTTTCGCCAGATCTCTGTTTAGCAGAAGCGTGGAACAAATTCAATACCGCCGGTCTATGACCAACCTCGAGCAACCTATCTTGACCGGCAGCATAAGTCTTTGACCATGCCCTCATCATATTCTGTGGATGGAACGCAGCAAGGAGAACTCTTCGTAAACGGCATGAATTTTCGCTAGAGTCGTCCTGGACATTTTCCCATTCCGGGTATATCGTGATCGCTGCGTATGTACCCCGTAGATCAAGGGCTTGAAGCTTATCTTGAAGTAAAGTTTTTGTCCGTTTCCATGTAGGGATGCCATAAGCGATCTCCACGACAGCGTGCATATTAGGGCGAATCTCAGACGAATATCCTTCGTGACAGGCAAGAATATCTTTGGTATATCAAATGAGCGGATTCACTACTTCCCTGCGCGAACAATGGTCAAAGACAATACTATTTCCATCGTAACAAGAGTTGATCCGCTGATGATTACTTACAAGTGTCAGTCAATGCCGAATACGGACTCCGATAGGTGCCGACATCTTTTGTAATATATACAGAAATAGTATCGGTACAATAGATATATTTGGGCGGAGTGGTGTAGTTGGTTATCACGTTTCCTTAACACGGAAAAGGTCCTGGGTTCGAGTCCCAGCCTCGTCAGGAATTTTATCAAACGAGTTGGGAAATAACGGTACAGTGGTCGATGAATTATACCGATTATTCGAAATTGCCAATAATGGCATTTGGTCTGTTGCAAATGAAAGTGCAATTATATTGGTGCTGCGAGGTGGTTGCCAATAGCACGAAAGGTGATACGATAAGAACGTGTTAGAAAGATATGATATCCAATCAATGCGCACAACAGCTCTTCAGCACATCAACTACTCAATACTTTACTGCAAATCTTATGCAAATTGCCATTATATATTCTTGTAGCAGTGTGTCGCCACTAACCTTGACACCAATCAGCGGCAGAGCCCGCGCGACCCTTGTGTAAGCAAAGGGTATGCGTCTGCTGTCTTGAGCTGCCAAGGAGACGCCCGAAGATCTTGCTCCCGTCTACGGAGTACAGATGATGCAGGCTTCATCCAGCACTGCGTGCACACCGCAATAGTGATACATTATGGTAAGGTATGTCTACAGTGGGCGATTGTTCGGATTCCCGTTAGGGAAGAGGCTAAGGTTCGAGATCTTTGCCAGACTCCTGAAAGCTGTTAGGTACGGTGTCTTTGTTGTTTTGCTTCCAAGAACTCCCTATCCTTTAACCAAAGCCCACAGGTGCACAAGCCGATGGTTCACTAAGACGTGTAGATACGCGAGGGGTGAATAGACAGGTTGCGCAGCTCTATTCAATACGATTATTCAATTGAACATTGCCCGATTTAGTTAGCGTAATCCCAAAAGGATTAGCAAATCTAACGACTTGACAGTTCCAATTAAATTAGTATTCAATTATTGAATACTTATTCAATTGATCTATTTTCTTATTCAATTGCTTCAATTACTTGTCTAGACTAGTGTGACCGTTGGGTCGGGTCGGACACTTTTTTCTCAACCCGACCCACCCTCTTGGGTCCCGTAGGGTTGGGCCAGGGTTAAGGCGCGAACCCGACCCCAGGGTCGGGTTTCGTCGGGCCAATGCCAAGAACTCAAGCTAACTTCGTCGCGTTAGCATTTGCTTATCTTATCTTATCTTATCTATGCGCTAACCCAATTGAGCCAGCACAGGATTCAAGCTAGCCCAATTAGACTAGTGCAGGGTTCACGCTAACCACATATGGTTAGCGCGTCACGTGACGTCGCGTGATCCGGTGGGTCGGGTTGGACACTCGACGCGCATTCTTCGCCCATCCCACCCTGTTGGGCTAGGAAATTTGCCTGACCCCAGGGTCAGGGTTGGGCGGGTTAACCCGATCGGGTTGAAACCCGACCCGACGGTCACACTAGTCTAGACGTAGCTTGTAAAGATTATAATTATCTTCTCTATTGTTGTCGTCGTTGTTGTCGTTGTTATATCTAGAGATATACTTAAAAGTTATTTTTATATTCTTGATTTAAATACTTTTTCGCGACAATTGAAGTTTTTGCAATTATTGTCGTCTTTGCAATTATTGTAATTATTGTTATTTTTGCAAGTCTTGCAATCTTCGAAGAACACACAACAATTATCTTGTAAACAAAAGAAAATAATCTAATTTAAATTAAAGTTATTTTAACAATTGTCAAAAAAGAGAAAAAGACAAATTGATAAAAAGTATCAAAGAACAATTATATAGAAATTGAAAAAAAAGAATGTCAAATTAGATATAAATAACAATATTAATCTCAACTTTTATACTTAAAATATTGTTAATCAATATTATACTTTTAACACTTCTAGTACTTCTTCGTTGTCGAAAATCTCTACTTCTTTTGTTTCTTAAAGTTAAAAAAAAATTAACAACTAAATTAAAAGCTCGATTACAATCAACAATTTACAAAGAAGAACAATATTATTTTTGTTAATATATGCGTAACTAAATTTGCGAAGTACAATATCGAGACTATGCAACGTTTCTAGAATTAAATTAAAAAAAATTCGAAACAACAATAGATTATAAATATATTGATATTAGTAAACAAATAAAATACTTAATAAATAAAAGAAAAGCAAATATTAAAGTTTTATATAAATTTAATTATACAATACGAGACAACAATTAAATTTAAGTTATTGATAAATAAATATCTATATTCGCAATGTTACAAACTTAGCAAACAATTGCTTATTGAAACAAAATTGCTAGTTTATCTATTAGATAAAAGATGCGAATTATTGCTATGTATTTAGACAAGCTTCTCTTTATAGAAATGAATTATCTTTGATTTATCTTATTAATTTGATAGCTTTAATTATAGTTGATTTGCAATATAATTAAAGTCTACTTATTTATCAAGATTTCTATTCTTTATTAGTTAATCTTCTAACAATTATTGTTAGCAATAGATTTACGATTTCTTGTATTAGCTTTGCAATTATCTCTTATTTAAATAATTTACAATTATTAAGAACCTTGTTTTTCTTGTCTTACTATCTAGTTAAGAAATCTCTTATTAAGACAGGAACTTGTATCGCGATTCTTTTATCTTATTGTTAAGAAATTTCTTATTATATTGTAATTCTTATCGCGATTGTCTTACGAAAGTATCGAAATATTTATCTTGACAATAACAAGATAACTATCTTAATAGCATTTCTTTTACATTTGTTTATTTGTGCTTTTTAAACTAACAACTATCTAAAGACAACAAATTTATTCTATTCTTCTATCGAAGCAAAATTTATTGTTATTAGTATTGTTAACGAATGTCTACGTTCTATTGTAATAAGAAAATCTACTAATTAAATTATATAACAAGTATAATTCTTCGAATTGTAATTGTATTTTGCTAAGTAAATTATCAATTAAAATTAATTTATCGCGAATATCAAGAGCTTTGTTGCGAAGTACAATATTTAAAAAGTTAAAGTTGACGCTAATAGTAAAAGATTAAATACGATAATATTATTTAGAAAGAATTATTTTATAGATATTACGTCTATTTATATATCTTTTGCTTTACAAAGAGTGTTTTACGAGCACAAGTACTTGAAAGATTTTTAGTTCGTCAATAAATTTGTTCTATCTTATATAGAAAAATCTATCGCGAAAGAAAATTCTTCTATTAGCAATTTTTTTACAAGTCGAAATTCTCGAAGCAAATTTACGTTAAAATTATTGTTTATTATTATGTTGAATATCTTTTAACAAAATATTAATTTTTCTAAGTAGCAATAAAAATAGACTAATCGTCGAGCTAGATTATAGACTGGTCGCGTCGAGTTGAATCATCAAGTTCGAGCCAGGTTCCTAGCTCGCCAAGACTCGATTTGGGTCAAAAATCTTGGCCCAAGTATTCGAGTTGAGTCAAAGGGTAGATATGAAGTACTTAGCGTATAACTTGGCTCGACTCGTCAAGACTCGAAAAATTTAGATTATTTTTGAAAAAGTGCATTAATCAACTTAATCAAATTGATTAATTTAATTAATTTGTTTATAATATTATATAGTAATGCATTTAGGTAATGCATTTGTACGTTATTTGTGCATTATTATTTTTAAACTATTTTTAGTAATTCAAATAATGCGAATTTTTTTAAAAATAGAAAATCTTGGCATTTTGACGTCATTTTCGATTGCTTGGCGAGTCGATCGAGTCGAGTTAAGAAATCGTTGACTCGAGTCAATTTCGAGTTGAGTCAAGAGATTGGTATCGAGTATCTAGATTGAGCCAGAATGTTGATACCGAAACTTGGCCCGACGATTAGTCTACTAGATTATGATATCACCTCTCTAGTTCGACCCGACGCCAAGATCGGGTCGCGACGAATTTTTGGAATCGAATCGCTCAAAGTAGTTTAGCGTGCTTCGCGCTAAACTACTTATAGTAATCGACTAAACTACTTTGAGCGATTCGATTCTTCGATTTTTTTTTGACTCAAGTCTTAACATTTGCACGTGACATTTCTGGGTTAGCGCGACTAGTCTAAATAAAATGCTTTGCAAAATCTTATTAAAGAAAATTATGCAACATCTAATTTTGTTAATTCTATTAATTCTATTAGTTTTTCTAATTTTGCAAAAACTACGAAAAACACTAATTTTAATAAATAAAACGTTGCTAAAATAAAGTTCTTTAATTCTTATTATAACAATAAGATTGTCGTTATTGTCTCGACAATAAAGTATATCGAAAAAGATATTAATTTTTGCGATGTGTACGTCTTTATAAAGCGTTGTAAGAACATAATTGCTATTAAAAATTCTAAAATAATTAGAAATAATTTTTACATTTGTCTTCGTAACATTGCTCTAAAATAACACATCTTTATATTGTTAAAAAAGTAGAAGTTCTTTGTTAAGCACGAAGATAACATCGCTTACTAAACGAAGACTTTAACTAAAAAATAAAAGAAATTTTCTTTTATAACGTTATTTACAATTATATGTAAACAATTCTTTATAAATAATGCACGTCAACAACGCAAATTTATAGAATATGCTCAAATCATTACGAGAACAACTAGATTCGCAAATATATCGATCTATAATTAGATTTACTTAATATACAACAATCTCAATTTAGAATTTTGTTAAGATCTAAGTTTATTTATCGAAGCAATCGACATAAATTTCTTTCTTAATAAGATAAAAATTAAGAAGAAAATTTAATAAATATTAGATGCTAAATATTGCGAAAATATTATTTATGTAACATTTGTTAAGAATTAGCGCAATTTAGATAACTTTAACAATTGTTCTAATAATGCAATTCGATTATACAATTAAGATTAATATTATTAAGACAATAATTGAAACAACGATAACGCTATAAGAATAAACAACAATGCTAGTAAAACACAATTTATTTATTTTAGCTTGCAACTTTTGTTACGTAATTAATTTTTTATATTTTATTAATTTCGATTCTTTGGATTACAATTTCAAGCGTTATTTTATTAAAATTGTGCTTATTTATCTTAATAATCTTAATAACAAAGATAATTATCTTAGTAATTCAATAATTATTAAAGCAAATCTTAGAGTTAAACTTAGATTATTTCGACTAATCAAGATTAATTATTCGAAAATATCGATTAACTTATATTATTAAATCTCGCAATAAATACGTTTGTTTTGTAGCGATCTTTCTTTCGTTTTTTTTAAAATTATAATAATTAGATCTAGTTTTAACGTTTTTAGTATTCGCAACAACAACAAGCTCGCGCATATTATAATAAAATAGACGAGAACAAAAATCTTAATCAAGAGAATAATTCTAATTATTAAAAATATAACTATTAGAAAGATAAAAAATACTATATTAAAAATAATATTAAAAAGAAACAAAATTACAACGTTAAAATCTTTTTTCTTTAAATTTTTAAGTTACAATTAAGAGACGCGAAATGCAAACAATGCAATATAAAATTCTTTTTTAAAAATAAGCTTTATTAGCATCTTTGCGATTGCAAAATTAAATCGACAAAGAAATTTATACTTACTTTAACAGAAACTAATTATAATAAAATTATTATCTTAATAGTTTATTATAATATTTCGAAGATTGTTTACTTAAAAATATCTTTTAATAAAGCACAAGATCTAAGTTTTCGATTGTAATATTATATTATTATTAAGATCTTTGTTGTTGTTGTTCAAAACAATAATATTGTTCTAAATAATAAGAAAGATAATAATAACGTTACTTCGAATTTCGAATACGCAATATTAATAATTAATTGCGAATTTTTACATAAGCAATTAATTATCGCAATTATTAAATATATTGCTTAGTCGATTAAAGTTTGCAATATAAAAAATATCTATTTTTTATTATTGAAATACGCTACTTTAAAGCTATTAGTAAGCGATAATTTTAAAGATATTTTGATTTGTAATAAACTTTAAAAGCAAATGTATATTGTAAACAATCTAAAGATTAATATGTTAATTAAATCGAATATTTTAGATTTTTAAATAATATATTTAGATTACAAGTACAAACAACTTATTATAGACAATTGCAAAGAAATGTTTGTTTTAATAAAAGTAACTTCGATCAAAAACAAGATAGATCGAATAATACAAATTCTTACAACAATTACAATTTTATCTAAGTGTAATACTATAATTTTTGTGCGTTTACGTAATAATACGCAACTATTATAGAATTGTAATTTTATGTTTCTATTATATTAGTAAACATTTAATCGCTTTAATTTAAAAGACGAAATTCTTTCTTATATTATTAATATTAATTTCTCTATAATGCAAATAAACAATACTCTTGATTGATTTATTAAGATAAATAGAAATTCTTGTCTAAATAGTTTGCAAAAGTACAAAGAAGAAAGTTGTTATATAATAGTTTCGAAATACTTTTATTTAATTGTCGACTTCGACATCTTTACAAGATTATAAGTAAAAAAAGTCTTTAAGTTAGATATAAGTGCTATAATAGCTTTTGCTTTCGTACTTATTAAATCTAAATTAACTATCGAAGCATTTACGTTACTTACGACAATATTTTTTGCAATTATAAATACTTCTTTTGCTATACGAGCAAATTTATTTTAATAAATTTTATTTTCGACACTATTAAAATATTATCTAGTTCGATAAATTAAACATTTATAAAGTATAACAATTTTAATAATGTTATCTTTTACAATGCAATCGAAGTTATTCGAAAATAACTTATTGCAATCGCGAAAGCTTTTTTATTACTATAACAAAATATTGATTGCATAATTGATCTATTTAAATTAAAATATATATCGATTATTTTAAATCAAAAATTAAAATTAAAATTGCAAAGATTTATTTACTTGATTTTGCGAACAAAGAATTTCTTAATTGAAAATTTAATAAGTTGCACAATTAAGATTGTATATAGTTTACTACACAATTTACTAAATTCGAATAATCTTCATTCGTAATATAAAGAATTATAGAATAAGCAAAAAAACAATTTTATAAAAGCAAAGTTGTAATAGATATTCGCGATTTAAACAAGATTATTATTACTAATAGCTATCTTTTATTACTTTAATTAGACATTATTCTATAAATAACTAAATGTAACTTTATAATTGTAATAAATGTCGTAAGTTTCTTTCATTAATAACTTGTTCGCATAAAAGATTGAAACAAGTTAACAATAATTTTTTATTACAATTAAGAGTAGTTTAACGTAGCGACAATAAGATTTGAGAATTTATTATTTTATATGCAACAACAAATTAATAATCTTTTTCGATTTTATTATTAATACGTTAGAGTTTACGTAAATAACATAGTAATATTCTTCAAAACCTTAAAAGAGCACGTCGATTATCTATATACAATCTTTTATTTGTTAAATTTTAAAAAAATTATCTTGTTCTCTAAGAAGTTATTTCTAAATTACTCGTTCTTTATTTTATTACAATAGAAAATAAATATTTTCGATTTTATTGTTTTAATTGATAAAATTGCGACTATTAAGAGTTTAAATCTCTTGTACAAGCTAGTTAATCTAAAATTGTATTTTTTATATCGATATAAACGTCTCTAAGTAATGTAATTTTGATACTATAATTTATTATTTTAAGAAAGATATTAATTTAGAAAAATTACAAAAAATTAACGTAAAATCTATTTTGTTTCTTAGTCAATTACTTAATTTCGCGAAAATGCGATATTAATTTATCGAGTTAAAGATAATAGACTTAATATAAATAGTAAAATGCATTCGATATATAATCGAAATAGCTTTTGCTATTACAATTGTCTTTACTAATTATTTTGTTAATTCTTTTATAGTTTGTTAGATTACGCTTAGTTTAAACAATACAAACAAACTAAATTTACGCTTAATGTGCGCATTTATTTATCTTAATTAATTTCAATTGAATGTAAAATATTGTTTCGAAAAATAATATATTATTCTTGATGCGCTTTTTAGATTGCTTGTTGCATTTATTATAAAAACAAATATTAACAATTTAAAAGCACTAAATATAAATATCTATTACAATAAAATCAAGAATCTTGAGATATTAAATCAAATATACGTTTATTAAGATATCTTGATTGTTATGTTAGCAAACTTTAAACAATATTTGCTTGACAAATATATTAAGAAAAAATTCTAACAAAATTTATTAAATATGTTAACAAGCTTAAAGAAGCGAATATCTTAAAAACAAATATTTTCGAAGCAAATATCTAATAATAGCAATCAAATTCTTAATAATTATAATAATATTAATAAGTTTAGAAATGTTAAGAAATTCGTTTTTAAAAAAATTTGTATCAAAATCGACTTTAAGTTTCGCGACAATTTAATATATTATTTTGACGAAAATAATATTTGTTTGCGACTATGTATATTTAGATCGACAAAAAAGAATATCTTCAAGACAATTTATAACGATAATTATTATTTCAATTATTATTGTTGCTTCGCAAGAATCTACGAAATACTCTTTATTTCTTAAACGCTCAATAAGATTCGCATCTATATTATGTATTACTTTGCTTATTAAATTAATTAGACTAAACGTTATTGTTTCTATAATAAACTAATATTAATATTTATTAAATCTTATTCTTTTTATATTATAACTATAAATCAAATTATTTAATTATTTAATAAGTACAATTATCTACTTATTATTATCAATAAGTTCAATTATTGTTTGCAATTAATTCTCGATTATATTACAAACTTCGTAATTATTTAAATATAATATGTTCTAAATTGTTTGCAAACAACAAATTAAGATATATTTCAAATTATTATTTTTGATTGCAATTCGAAACTTATCTCTAAGTTCTAACAAAAAATCTTTCTTTAACTAGATATCTTATTTTTAATTAGTACAATCTATTATTTGTAAACAAATAATTAATCAAAGCGATTAAATTAAATTATAAAAATTGCTATTTGTTATCTTATTATTTTTTATTTTAATATTAAGTAATAACAAGCTTTATCTATTTTACAATTATAATTAAATAATAGTTTAAACATTGTTATCGATTTTGTCTCTAACAAGATAATATATAAGTTTAAGATTAAAAAAGCATTTTTTTTACTTTATAATAATTACTTAATCACGAACGTATTTAAGAAATATTTAAAATTTCGGGTTAAGATTGCTAACGCAATTGCATTTATTAATGTTAAGATAAAGATTTATTACAACGTTAAATATTAGTTTATGTTACTTAATTTAGATAACAAGATCTATTTGCATCTTAATTATAACTATTACATATTAGAAAAGTTAAGCAAGAAGATTTTATCTTAACATTGCAATTCTTTTCTTGTAAAGAAAAGAATTAATTGTTTTGTCTATCTACTAAAATTATTATCTATATAAAGAATTTATTCGATAGTATTTGTAACTTAACTAAAAAAAAAATCTTTTAACACGAATTTCTATAATTGTTCTAAATCGAATTATTTAGATTTAATTAAAATTAAAAACAATATATTGCAATAAAAGTCTTATAAGATAAAACGCATTATTGATAAGCAAATACGCATTTATAACAACAAACAAATAGCATAGTATTTATTATAATAAAAAGATTATAATTTACAATACAACGAATAATAAAGTATTATTAAGCTAAATAATTGCATAAATTTGATAAAGAATTACGAGACAAAGATTACGAAATTATTCAATTGTTGTTAATTAAAATCGCGAAAGAAATCTTGATTACGAAATTTATTATTGCAATACAATCTTCGATATTACAACAAATTATATTGTCTTGTTTATCTGAATTATCTTATTAAGAGTCTAGTTTTATTACAAGAATCTTACGCAATTTTATAATAATTATATTATTATTATGCAATTAAGAACTCTCTTCGATTGTTTTACGTTGTTCTATAATACTTATATCTTGTTGTAATTTGTTCTAATAAAATGTCTATGCGAGAAGAAATCTCGCTATAAGAATAGAAATTGCTTGATAACTTAAAGCTATTTACTAGATATAATATTAGCGAGAAAGCTAATCTTTTTTTGTTTTGATAGCATATTAGCAGGCAATTGCTTATTGGAATAAAATTGCTAGTCTATCTACTAAATAAAAGGTGCGAGTTATTTCTATGTATTTAGGTAGGCTTTTCTTTATAGAAACGAACTATCTTTGATTTATCCTATTACGCAATATATTAAAAGACGAAAAATCAAAAAAGTTCTTCGCGAAAAAGAAAAATAAAAGAGAATACAAAATACGAAAAAAGAAGAGACAAACTTAGTTAACAATTAAAGAATAAATCGAATTACAAAGTTTTTTTTTCTTTTTTTTTGTTATCTTTGTTAGCAATAAGAAAAGCTTCAAGAATTAAAGCAATTTCGAAGATAATAGCTCTAGTATATTCTTTAACAAAGAGAAGAATGCAAAGAAATTAAAACTTGTAATAGAGATAAACTCTTCATCTAATAACAATGCAATAATAATAGAAGATTTAGACTACAAAGAAGATATAAATAATAATTGATATACAAAAATGTAAATTTTATTTGAAGACAACAATAATTATTTGTCTATATTTTTTAAATCTTTATTAAATAAATTTATATTGTTAAAGTTTATAAAATCTTAAGAAAGCAAGATTGCAAAACAATCTCGAAGTAACAAAAAAATCTTAAAGAGATTTAAACAAACGCGTATTTATATAATAGACAACAAAGACTTAAACATTTTGCAAGATATATTAATCAATTATTTCAAAAATCGAACGTTATCGATAAAAGATTTATCGAGATAAGAATCTTTACTAAAGAATAAATTAATTGTCGATTTAATATTTGATCTCAACTTTGGAATCGAATCAAATTGTCAAGAAATCGAATAAATTTAAATTGCTTAAAAAAGCTAGCTTATTACTATAGTAAGTTTAGCTTAGTCGAAAAGTTACTATTTTAAGCAATTCGATTTTAAAAAAAAATCGAGAAATCGAATCTTAACGCTCTCACGTAATATTTTCGATTCCTTGCGATTAGTCTACTAAAAAAGATACAAAATACGTTTGAAAGATATTTAACAAAGCATATTGCGAAAGTCTCGAAACTTGAACGTTGTTTTAAGAAATTATTGCACAAATATTATAAAAAATATGTTTATTTTTGATAAAATAATTTATTTAAAGATTTGACTAAACTTAACAAAAATATAGAGCAACTAAAAAAATTATATAGAAGTAGTAAAGAGAAATTCGTAACAAGTAATGCAAGAAAAAAGAAATTCGCGACAAATAATGCAAATAACAAGAAAATTAAAACAAGTAATACGAGCAACAAGAAAATCGTAACAAACAATAAGAGAAATTAAAAGAGAAAAACAACAAATATTTTAAATTTAAAAAAGTAAATTGTAACATTAAATGCGAAAAGAAGACGTTTTTGCGAAAATATTTATAATTTGAGACAAAAGATATTATTATTGAATTTTTTTCTTCGAAGCTTCGCAAACTTTATTCGAAAAGAAAAGAAAGAGAACAAAAATTGTCTTCGGGAGTTTAATTTAAGATTCTTCTTTATGTTTTAACAATTAAATAACAATAACAAGATTTAGAGCAACAAGTATTAAAGATTAGTACTAGAAAACTTTATTAAAGCTAGATATATATATAAATATAAGAAAAAAAAGTTAATACTTTTATAATATAAAGCTTTCAAAATTGCTAAAAACTCTATTAACTTACAAATATTTTAAAAGATTAGAAAATCGCATTGCAAAACAAGATTCTATTTAATTATTTTATAATTATATATAGCAATTAATTAAAAGAATTGTTGCTAAATAGAGATTTTCGATCGATTATAATTCGACTTTTATTTGTGTTTTAAAAATATTAAATATTTATAAAATTTAAATTAAATTAAAGAAGTTTTTAACAACAATACAAGTCTTAGATATCTACTTGTTAAAAAAGATTTATCTTTTATTTGTATAATTTAAATAAAGAAATATAATATACAATTAATAAATATAAACTTTATTGTTGTACAATTAAAGTTTTCTTCGATTTTTAAAATTTTTTTTTAATCGATTTTGCAATTCGAACTTTTGTAATATTGTAATATTGTTTATTTTGTTTTTACAAGAATTGTAAATAAATTCTATTAAATTGCTCGAACAAATAATAATTAGTCAAATTATTTTGTGTAATTTTTTGTAATTAAAGTAATAGCATTTTTGTCTTACATTTGATTTGCAAAACTTCTAGAAAATCTTATTAATAAACTTTTATATAGTGTTCTTGTCTTTAATCTTTTTTATTTTTTTTATTGCTTTAACGTATCTTCTAATGTATATATAGATAAGCGTTAGGTGTTATTGAAGTATTGTGTCGTATCGAATTTCGAAATATTTAAGAAGATCGTTAAAAACGCAAGAGAAATAAAAGAGAGAACAATTAAATTGTTCTATCAATTTAAATAATTAACAAGAATAGAATAATTTGTATAGAAGACAACAAAAAGTAAGTTCGACAAATTAATTTAACACAATTGCTTTAATCGATAATATTGATAACAAAGTAATTAACAAGCAATCGAATTTTCTTCTTATTAAATTGTATTATACGACAAAGACATTTAAAAAAAATTTAATTTAAATCGAATTCAAATCTTTTATACTTTACTAATTTAATGTATAAATGTCGAGAATTGTTAACAAGATATTAACTCAAAATAACAACAATAACAAGAACAAGAACAATAGCTATACGTATGCTCTAGTCGTTGTTGATCAATTGAATCAATTGAGTTAATTGAGGCATGCTAAATAGGATAAAAGGAATTGAAGATGCATATTATTGATAAGAGAAAACGAAAATCGATCAAATACGATAATTATTAGGTTGCGATTCATATTACCCGATCTGGTATAGCGCGGGCGGGCTAGCGGTCCTAGACCCCACTAGCCCCCGCAAACCAATTGAATAATCCTATTGAATAAATGTGCGCAACCTCCCTAATCCATATACTGAAATTGCTTGCTCAGCTTGCACATGGGAGTAATCATTCTCATTCCATCTCATCGTCGAATTGCCGTCGCTGACCCAGCATTTTCAATCCCCACCATCCTGAGTGCTACAGCCGACACGTAGATGAATAATTACAATGTTCTCTCTTAGCAGTACCCGTGCCAAGCACCTTACGCTTGCAGATTCATCAGATCACGACCCATTTAATGCAGGCATGGCATTGTCGATCCCTTTCAGCTCTGCCTCCTGGCTTCTTCTCCTCCCACACTGTGTTCTATCTGTGTTTCTAAATACCTCTAGACCTGGCATATTCAATGATCAGATCAAGAGAGCCGCCATCACCCGCTAAATTGGTGATGCTGTGGAAGTAGCTTGGAACTTCAAGAAATCGACCTGGGTCACGGGTCCAGTCCAGACGGCTCCTTCTACGAAACACCCCCCATCAGCCTCTTGGTTGCTACTCGCTCACTCCTGAAGGTTGAAGAGGCAACAGATACCGCGAGATATACAACACCACCTGGCACTGCGCTATCTCGTTTTCTAATTCAAAGCCGAGCACTCAATGGAGCGCCCGTCCCTGCTTCCGCCTTCGTGTTGTGGCCTTATAGCCCCAGAAAATTGATTGAAAGAGAGGAAAGATCCCTGTTGTAGCTTGGACACACGGCGCAAGTGGATTATCTGCCAACGACGGGCCTTCGCCTCTGAGAGGACTTTCATACCAATTTGCAACTCCTTTTACCCTTGCGCTCGCTGGTTACACAGTCGTGGGACTACGCAGGTCTACGCGGTCAGCAAAGACACTGATGGTAGTCCTGTGATTCACCAGTTCTTATCCAGTCCTTCTCACGCCAATAATCTGTTCTACTCGCTGCAAGCGGCACAGGGAGCCTTCCGTCAGCCCTCGCATTAAATCGTTGTTTTGGCTCATTCGCAAGGTGGGGGCACAGCTTGGGGCGCAACTCAACGACAAGTTGTTGAGCCTGTCAGTGGGTACCGCGGCGCCATCGCTGCAGCTCCCGTGACAGACTTACTCAAGGTATCAACCGATGGTCCTCTAGGAGGGCCTTTTGCTCTCGTTACAGTCTACGCCCTTCAAAAGATTTACCCGAAGTTTGACTATCATAGATTGCTAACGCCTCAGGCCACACGGTGCTGGCAGCTTGAGGGAGGCGATGGTGTGGGCTTTGCTCTTCTTCTTGATATAGTGGGAGACCTGCTCCAGCCCGATTGGAAACAAGATCCGTACGTGCAGGATTTCGTCGTCCAATGGCGGGAGGCCCATCGTCGGACCATTGCTCGTGCTCTACGAACTAGCAAATACAAATCTGGATCCAGAAACGACGGATCAGGCTACCCAGGCGACCTATTCCGCCTACCCAAGAAGTCTGTTGCGGTTCGAGACCTGGGATGATGTAACGCATAATGGACTGATATACGCCTCGCAACAAGTATAGCGGCAATGGATTGCGGACAGAGTCTCGGAGATGCCTGTCGCTGACGGGGTTTTGAGAGTGAAGCATAGTCCTTTCCTTCCGCGGCAGAGATATCGGTCTGATCCCAATTGGATCGTTGAAGGGGCTGCAGATGTTTATAGATTGGTTATGCCGTAAGGTTAAGCTAACAGGACGTCAGGTGAGTTCAGAGGTGAGAGGGTCAAAAGCCATGGAATATCAATGACGTAGAGTAGAAGAATGGGGAAGGGCACTCCCCATTAAAGGCCTTATTAGCTTCCACCAAAGCTCACCGAACAACTATCCAGTTAATGTCTACCTTTCGTGCAAATGCGCGTGATGGGTACCACTCTAGGGTTCAAGTGTCTTATGCGCATTACCTTGACAACAGCGAACCTGATTCCATCGACCCGCTGTCGTCGCTTGCAGGTTTCTGGGTCCGTTGGGAAAGTGAAACGGGTGCGATATTATAGAAGTGGTGTGTAAGGGGTATATGTATGATAGACTTAAACAATTGCAGAATAATCTCTCATACGGGGATACTTTAGCATGGAGGAAGCTTTCTACTACAGAAATCTGCAATCTCCAAATATAGGCTTTGGCAGTATAGTGGAGCCGATAATAATCGAACACAAGAAGCAAACAGCCTCGCGGCTGCCCCTGAGCCTGACTTCAAGAACTACTCACACCCCCGCCATCTCCAGCCCCCAATCCCCCAACCTGCCCACTCCTCCGATATCCCCCCCTCGCAACCACCTCCCCATCCAGTGTCGTATTCAGCTCCAACTCGCGCCAATCATTCTTCTCCGACGCATAGATCGTCGCCGCCACAATCGAAGCCACCAGCCCCAAGCGACTAAGCCTCGACGGAGTAACATAGCTCTCAAATGAATAAGTAGCCAGGTACGTTGGGAACCCTCCCTCAAAGCGGTCGATATTCTGGCCTGGTGGTCTGGCGCTTGTGAGTTCCGCGGCTTGGATCAGCGCGCCGATGGCGCCCATGTAGACGTCTGCGGTGGGGAGCAGGCTGCCGTGGGAGCGGTACTGGAAGCCGATCCAGGCATTTTGCGGGGCGGCGGGATCGGTCGTGGGTAGGGATGTGGCGTTTGTGGGGATAGTTCCGGGCTGCTCGAGGCGGTAGTTGATGATGGACATGGTGCCTACCTTCGCGCCTTGCCATTTAACGTCGGTTACAGAGGTGCGGAAATCGTTGGTTCGGACCATGTCTTGCCAGAGACGGGCGATGGCCCAGAGGACGTAGCGGAGGGGGAGACGGAGGTTGTGGCCTGTAGACGCGACGGCGATTGTGAGTCTGGGGGCGGAGGTTTCGTACCAGCTCATGCGTGGCCTGGGGAGCATGCTGTTGAAGTCTCTTTGGGAGAGCTCACTTAGGACGCCGATGGCGGTGCGGAAGAATTGGGAGGGTGGGAAGGGTTGGGAGCGGTGGAGGATGGAGATGCTGAATTCGTTTGGGCCCCAGGGGTTTGAGATGTCTGAGGGTGGAGTTGTGATGTTTTGAGCTCGTGGTGTGAGTTTATTGGAACCTGCAGCAGTGGCGAAACCTGATGTAGCCAGCAAGAAACCTAGGACAAGGACAGGATGCATTGTGCTTCTGCTATGAGAGGGTGAGAGGGTGGTCGAGTATCGCAAGATGGAGACCCAGTACATTGAATGGTGTAGGACGACAAGAAAGGTCCCAAACTACAACGAACTCCAATTATCGCAAGTATCTCTAGGTTTCGTCCTTCGTTCTCGCGCTTACACTTCCTAGGGATGCGACTTGCGCATCGCTAAGAAGCAAGGAAGCGGCTTCAAATTGGCTCTAGAGCAACTTCAATGCTTGCGACTCGTGCGACTTGGATTTATCTTCTCCTCTTGTCAATTCCATGGGCCGAGGCAATAAGTTGCAGCAGATCGATCGCGCGTTCAGTGCGTCCTTCCGTGACCTCCCAGCTCATTGCGGTATACATGGCATGCTTGGGATAGGAAAGACACAGCTAGCTTTACGATATGCGATGCTTGCCTCTGGAAGAAGCCAGGATCTGTAGACTCTTCGGGTGTCTGCAAGGTTTGTGGAGAAGTTGGCTGGAAACTCTTAAAGTGGCGTATTCTTCGTCTGCCTGAGCGATACACCCTGACTCAGATCACGAAGCTAACCGTGGGCGAATGTGGCTAGAAGATCGGACAATCCAGGAACAGATTGCTCCTCATTCTGGACAATAGGACTCGAAAAACTATCGCAACGGTACTTGCCGATATTCTTCCTCGTCCGAAGGCCGAAGGCAGGCTTCTTCCCATCACGCGGATCGCCACAATCGCGGGATCATGTACCATCGCGGGGCAATGGGAGGATCAAAGCATCTGACTCTGTTGTGAGACTCTGTTCAGAGCCGGCATAAACGTAGCCACGCCCGTTTTCGTTATGACGGGATAGATCGTTCTCCTTACGCAAGGATATAAAGTCTGGTTAGCCGACAATTACTTTCAAGTCTAGGCGATCAATCACCCTCACTATCTCTTCGCTATCGAGAAGCTCCTTCGTGCTGCTCTCGTAGCCCGTGATATGTATGCAGCTTGGTCAGATCGCCAACGGCAGATTTCGACCGACCGGACGAGACGCTCAGAATCTGCATAGTTGGCTTTCACTGTACTTTCTCCACCCAGCTTAGCCCCGGCTGCGAGCATCGCAACCGCATCCTCGATTCCTGGCGACTGTAAAGCAACCATAAGCTTCGGATCCTTTCATTATGTGAACTCGAAAATACCCCAATAAGCTGTTCTAGGCCAGGAGCATCCGGACACGCTGACCAGCATGGCCAGCATGGCCTCGAGATACTGAAAGCAAGAACGCTGGAGAAGACCGAGGAAGGACAGATTGAAGTTATGGAAACAAGAAAAAGAGTAATAGGCGAGGAGCTTTCAGACATGCTTACCAGTCTATCCAAACGTGCGTCTACATGGAAAGCGGAAAACCGGAACAAGAAGGCTATCAAACTGACAAGAGAATGTATATGTCTACAAAGCCAAATCTTAGATATTTATTAACCCAAGACATTATCTTCCTCTGCAGCACTCACCAGTAGGTGGCAAACATGGAATGTAAAGATTGGAGCAGCAGGAATTCTGGTGGAAGGAAGACAACGAGACACATGGCAGTGAAAGACTAGGGGTTTCTTGAACTAATGGAACATACGGACAATTGGTGCTTCTGTAATGTCGTCAGTAGGAGTCAAAGGTGGATCCTTTTATGGATGTCAGTCATGCCAGTGGTGCATGCCACACCCGGTTGCGAATAAGCACCGCCGCTTGTGGATGAGTACTGCCAGCTGTGGATAGCTATCACTACCCAAGTGGCCACCTACTTGTGCAAGCCGGTCAAAAGCATGCGAGTCGCAGGGCCAGTGAAGAGATGAGCCGCGTCTGGGCCTGAGCAACAGCCTTGCCTCAAGCTTAGGGGGTTAAAGAGTTGAATAGAGGATATAATGAATTAGCAAGAACATCGCGCTGGATTTGCCTCAGTCTTCGGAGTGTTCGCACCAATGCTACCCGTGTGTATGAATGTTGGCCAGCGAGTCAATGTTGTCTAAATGCCCAGTTGCCAAGCCGCGTCTAAAGGGCGATTGGTTGCTTAGTCAGCCAGTGACGTCCGACCAGGGTTCGAGTCGCGTCGGCCATGGAGTTCCCCAGGGTCGGTAGAAACGAGATCAAGAGATAGACCGACCTTGTGAGAAAGAAGCAAGACGGAGCTGACCACCATCAGGGCTCTTTCACTTGTGTTCAGGCCTCTAGATATTCGGTTCAACCTTGTGGAAGCAAAAGTTGGCAGCTCAGCGAGTAAACTTCCAACCGCTGATCCTTCTCTACATCTACTCACGAGATTCCTCGCAACTGCGCCTCGCTCTTCCGCTTCTGTCCTCTCTAGGACGTTGTCGATACTACACTCGATAGAAGAACAGCATATCTCTAAGCACTGCGGGCATTCTTGGGCCTGCTTCGCTTCAACGGCCATGATTCTGCAGAATCCTGCATGAGCGCCCTCTTCCCCACTTACTCTTACACAACTTACTCGGCCTGGAGCCTCCCTTACCGCTCTGATCCCCGGCCAGGGTAACGGTGATCCATCGCCAACATGCTTGAAGGCCTTGTCGCGGGTCTGCTCAACCGCTTCCTGGGTATGTACGTTAAGGATTTCGACGCAAAACAACTGAATGTTGGAATATGGAACGGGGATGTCAAGCTTCGCAATCTTGAGCTCCGAAAGGAGGCTCTGGACCAGATGCACCTTCCGATCAATGTGGTTGAGGGTCATCTGGGCCAGCTGACAATGTCAATACCCTGGACGAACCTTAGAGGGAAGCCAGTCAGGATCAACATCGATGACGTTTTCTTGCTCGCCGCACCGAAGCAAGATGAGGATTACAACGAGGAGGAGGAGAAGAAGCGAGAACACGATGTGAAGATGGAGAAGCTGGAAAACGCGGAGTTATTGAAGCAAAGAACCCCTGAAGGTAGTCCAGAAGAGCAAAAGAGGAGTCAGAGCTTTACGGAAAGTATGACAACGGCTATCGTAGACAACCTACAAGTTGCGATCAAGAACATCCACGTCCGCTACGAAGATGCCATTTCTACGGCTGACCACCCATTTGCTCTCGGCCTCACTATCAAAGAATTAAGCGCTGTCAGTACTGATTCAGACTGGAAGCCAAGTTTCATACAGTCTTCCTCCGGTACCACTAATAAGCTCGCGACACTGGGCGAGCTTGCATTCTATTGGAACACCGACGCAAACCTGTTTGGGACAGGGAAAGGGGCTGACGTTGGGGCAGAGGCGCAACAGTCTGACCATGGCAACATGATCGAGATGTTCCGCAAAGCTTTCGAGAGTGGCGAACCACAGCAGTACATGCTGAAGCCTGTCAGTGGACGAGCCGCCATTGAGATGGACAAGACCGGCAAACTTGACAAACCAAAAATTCGGGCACGACTCCTCTTTCAAGAGCTTGGCTTTGCGCTGGACGAAGAACAATACAGGGATGCACTCATGATGGTTGACCTCTTCCATTATTTCACTCGCCACCAGGAGTACAAAAAATGGCACCCTTCTAGCACTTGGAAAGAAGATCCGAAGGCCTGGCTTCGCTTCGCCTTCACGGCTGTTCACTCCAAGATACAAGATCGAAACCGAAGATGGACCTGGGCATATATGAAGGAGCGGCGCGACGACCGAGTCCGTTACGTTGAACTCTTCAAGAAGAAAAAGAAGGAGGAGAAGATGACTCCCGCAGAAACCCAAGAATTAGAGGCCCTCGAGAGAAAATCCATCTACGAAGATCTCCGTTTCTGGCGATCACTCGCTCGCAATCAACTGCGGAAGGAGAATGTTGGGGTAAAGAAAGCACCTGCCAAACAAACCTGGACTCAATGGGCATGGGGTTCGAAGCCAGCAGAAACCGAGGAACAGGACGAAAATACATCGATGACCGATCAGCAGCGGAAAGAGCTCTACGACGCTATAGATTGGGACGAAAAGAAAGCCATTACAGAGAGCGTAGATGTACCTCGCGAGTCCGTCAAGCTCCAACTAGAATCCTCGCTGCGAACTGGCAGTTTCACTCTGAAGCGCGACCCTCATGGCAAGTCTACGGAAATCTTGAGTCTGATGTTTGACAGTTTTCAAGCCAAGGCCCTGCAACGACCGGACTCCTTCCTGGCTGATGTCAGCTTGGGGGGCTTGCGTGTCTACGATGGCACCACCGAAGGTAGTCTATTTCCGCAAATTGTGAGCGTTAAGGGCGGCCCATCTGCAGCGGCACAAGCCTCTGTTGGCAGTCCTGCCATTCCTGATAACTCTTCCAAAGAGCAGGAGAGCAAAGACAAGAATGCGTTGTTCCATCTTATCTTCGAGCAAAACCCTCTGGACGGAAGCGCCGACTCATCTGTCATGATGAAGCTGAAGAGCATCGAGGTCATTTACAACCCTAAATTCATAGTAGAGGTGGCCAGATTTTTCAAGCCCCCGGAAACGGATATGGAATCTATCGGAGCTCTGATGGAGACTGCTGGCGCAACTGTGGAAGGGATCCGACAGCAGACAAGAGCCGGACTCGAATTCGCCTTGGAGGAGCATAAGACCGTCAATGCCAATCTCGATATCCAGGCTCCATTGATCATCATACCTGAGAGCATTACATCAAAAAGCGCTCTTTGCATGATTCTTGACGCTGGACACGTTAGCCTCAACAGCGAGCTCGTAGACAAGGAAACAATGAACGATATCCAGTCAAAGCACAAGAAACAGTATAAGGAGGAGGACTTCAAGCAGTTAGAAGGACTCATGTATGATAAGTTCAACCTCAAGCTAGACTCGACACAGCTGCTTCTTGGCCCCGGCATTGAAGCGACGAAGGAGCAATTGAACGCCGAAGAGGACCCTAAGAACCTTCGAATCATCGACCGTATCAATATGGACTTTCTATTGGAGACATCAATCATGCCGAAAGCCACAGACCTTACCAAAACAAGAGTGTCAGGACACATGCCAGTATTACACGCTTCGATTTCTGACGCTAAGTACAAAAATCTGATGAAGCTGATCGATATAGCAATTCCCAAGTTCGATACGGAAGAGTCTCTAAATGAAAGCCGAAAAAGGATGCCAGTCAGAACGAAGACGGACAGCTCTACCGCTATGTCAAGGGCAGACGACATCGCTGGAAGATCTCGCTCCAAATCAGTGTCCGCACCAGCGGAACATGATCTCGATGTCGAAGTGGACTCTGAGGACGAGAGTGACAACAAGCACGGTCCAAGTCAGAAGAGCGCTTCCGAGGATGTCAACCTGCACCAGCGAAATTTCGAGGTCAAATTTACGGTGGATAAGCTACAGGGCTCCTTGTATCGATCAGATCCGGATGGCCGCAAGCCGGATCAGTTGCTAGTGGAGCTAGTGGCTGAGCATTTCTTCTTCGACTTCTACCTTCGGCCGTATGACATGGTCGCTGAAGTTCTATTGAAGTCATTGAACGTGGATGATCACATCGAGCAGGACCCGAGTCCGGAATTCAAGAAGATTATATCTAGTCAGGGTTTTGACGCCAAAGAAGACAAGGATCTTTTCAACGTGAAGTTCGTGAAGGTACAGGCAGATTCGCCAGAATTTCAGTCCACCTATGAGGGCATCGCAACGAACCTGGATGTTTCAATATCCACCATTAATCTGGTCATAACCAGGAGGACGTTGCTGACACTGCTGGATTTTGTTCTGATCACTTTCGCAAGCCCAGACCAACCTCCAGAACCCCCCAAGGCTATCACATCCCCTGAAAAGCCGAAGGAACAAGACAAAGCCCCCCATCCGTCAAGTGGCACCGATAAGATTCGAATCAAAGCCGATCTTGAGAGTGTCGCTCTGATCCTGAACAACGATGGTATAAGACTTGCTACACTCAGTCTCAACTCTGCAAATGTTGGTGTGTTCTTGAGCGGAGGCTCGATGCGTATTGATGCGCGGCTCGAAAATATTTCTTTACTCGACGATATCAACCAGGGCGCATCCAAAGATTCGCCTCTCCGCCAGCTATTGGAGATTCAGGGTGATGAACTTGCCGACTTTAGGTACGAGACCTTCAGTGCGCAGGACGAGTCATATCCTGGCTTTGATTCAAGGCTCTTCCTGAGATCAGGCTCAATCAAGGTAAACTTCCTTGAGGAGCCGTTTCGTAAGATTATTGGTTTCCTTGTGAAGTTTGGGAAAATGCAAGCTATCTTCAATGCAGCACGTGAAGCGGCGGCCAACCAGGCATCGCAGATTCAAGAAAGCCAAAGTAAGATGGTCTTTGATGTACTCATCAAAACACCGATTCTTGTTTTTCCCCGATTCATGGTAGCAAATCGGCCACGCGACCTGATCACAGCGTATCTTGGAGAAATCTATGCAAGCAACAAGTTCGAGCCAGTGTCCAAATCCAAGGATGCACTTGTAGCAAATAAACTCTCGGCTGGTATCAGGAACGTCCGCTTGACTTCCGACTTCCATTATGATGATGACCAGTCGGAAGAGCTGGAGATGATTGACCGAGCCGACCTTCATTTCAATATCACCTATGCTGAGCATCGGAAGGGCGCGCAGCGTCCGGACACTGAGGTAGAAGGAAGCCTGTCCCCTATCAATCTGTGCGTGGCGCAAACGCAGATGAAATTCTTGTTGGAGCTCTCGAAGACAGTGCCCGGTGCATTTGCCTCGGATCCTGATCAGGAGGAAGAAGAAGCTCTGCAAGAACTTCCGCAATCCACAGTCGCGCCAGCCAAGAAAGCTACCGAAAAAGCAAAGTCCAGTAAAAGGGAAACCAAATCAAATCAACCAAGTCACCAAGGACCCGAACTAGGATCAAGTCGAGAAAGCTGGACCAAACTTGATGTTCTCTTCAAGGCACCAAAGATTGGGCTGGAGCTGATTTTGGGCAAGGATGACAAGCCGGTTGGTGACCTAGCAGCCGCAAGTCTGTCGAAGTTTGCAATCAACGACACGAATGTCAAGTTCCGTATGAAGAGCGATGATTCTTTGGAGTCTGAATTGCTGATCAATTCATTTACCATCCAGGATAGCAGGAGCAACGAAACGAACAAATTTAGAAAGATCATGTCGCTAATTAACAATGATGTCAAACAGCAATTCATGGCCAGCGTTTCAATATCTGGAGGGACTGACCGGCACATGATCGCCATGCTCACTGTAGACAGCCCTCGGATCATCCTTGCAGTTGAATACTTGTTCGCTGTACAAGCCTTCGCGAGTACAGCCTTCACACCCGAAGAGCCGATGCAGATAGAAGAAGACTCGGAGTCGGGGCCTTCGGATGAAGAACAGAGCAAGGCTCCTTCGATGACCGACGTGCCGGCAGGCTCTGGGGAGAAGTCTCCAGATGCTAGTTCCACCAGTGGCAGCTCAATGAGCATGTCCTTCCGCATCAACATCGTTGACGCTCAGGCGATCCTGATCGCAAACCCAGCGATCTCCAATTCAGAAGCGATCGTTCTTGGAACAAAGCAGGTCCTGTTATCGCAGCAGAATGCTTCAACCCTTCAGGTGACTAAGGTAGGCATGTTTCTATGTCGCATGGACAAGTTCGACACAACTAGACTGCGAATACTCGATGACTTCTCGATCCAAATGTCAATGGACAGTCACTCAAAGGGCAAAAAGTCTTCTCTGACAAGCATCTCTGTCGAACTTGAGCCGCTCGTCTTGCGATTGTCATTGAGAGACATTTTGCTTGCTTTGCAGATTGTCAATAAGGCCTCCGAAGTTAATGGGGACAAGGGCCGCAAGGTTGAAGACACCGAGCCAACGAAAATCAAGGAGATAACAGGCAAGACTTCTCCATCAATGAAGCGCAAGTCCATAGCTACACGACCGACTTCGACTGTCGCTAAACGAACAAGTCGATCCGTCGTTCCTGCAGAAGCCTCTCAAAAGCCTGGGGGAGAGAAGCATGAAGGCTCAATAGTTATGAACCGCGAGGAAATGACGGCGGTTGTCGAAGGGATTCGGATCATCCTCATTGGCGATCTACATGAGCTACCCCTACTTGACCTTAGCGTCAAGAAGTTCAACGTCGATGTCCGAGATTGGTCGAGTACAATGACTGGCGATCTAAGCTTTGATACTTACGTGAATGTTTACAACTTCTCCAAGTCAGCTTGGGAGCCCTTGATCGAGCCGTGGCAGCTGGGCTTCCACGTATCGAAAGAACTGAATCCCGATCTAATGTCGATCGATATCTACTCACACAAGGCTATGGAGCTAACTATCACCTCAGCCACGATTGCCCTAGCGTCCAAGTCTGCGCAATTCTTATCGACAGACGAGGATATACTTTCGAAGCCAAGGCACTCAGATTCACCATACAGAATCCGTAATTACACAGGATTTGATCTCAATGTTTGGGCTGCGACCAAAGAAGAGGATCAAGGATCAGCGGCGAAGCTGAGCGATGGCGAAGAGAAGCAATGGCGATTTGAAGACCCTACTACGATGCGTGAAAATCTATCCCCCGAAGGTAGCACTGGCGTTATAGGCATCAAGCTGGAAGGCAGTGGTTTCGACAGCATTGAGAAAATACCCGTGAGCCGGGAAGGAGAGACATTGTACAACCTCAAACCCCGGAAAGACAAGATACTCCATCGCTTACTAGTAGACGTTAAGCTTGGTACAGACAGTGTCAAGTACATCACATTGCGTTCTCCCCTCTTAGTCGAGAACAAGACACAAATCCCTATAGAACTGGGGGTTTTCAGTCCTGAAGAAGGTCATTTACTAAAGATCGAGAAGATTCCCCCAGACGAAGCTCGTCCCGCTCCAGTCGGTGCATGCTTCATGCATTCTTTGGTCATCCGGCCTGACCAGGGCTTCGGCTACTCGTGGTCGAACGAGCGCCTTTTCTGGAAAGATCTGCTCAAGCGATCGACAAGGACAATTACCTGCAAAGGCGAGAGCAACGACCAATCTCCCCCGTTCTATTTCCAGATGAATGCTACTTATGACAAGAACGACCCGATGACTAGGTACGTAGACACGCCCCAGTGGGCTTCCCACAATACTGACATCCGTAGCGTATACCCTTACATGCGAATTCGACTGTCCGCACCTATCGAGTTGCAGAATCTACTTCCTTACGATTTCAAGTACCGTATCTATGACAAGAATACCAAGAAAGACTGGACAAACTTTCTGAGGAAAGGGGGTCTCAGTCCTGTGCACGTTGTTGAGCTGTCGCATCTGTTGCTGTTGAGTATAGACTTGCAGGATACAGTCTTCAAACAGAGTGAATTCGCCGTCGTCAACTCCAATACTCAGGAGGACTTCCGCCGCGAATCCACCCTTGTTGTCAAGGATGAGCAAGGAATTGAGTTGCGGCTCAAACTCCACTACTTGTAAGAAAGCGAGCCTCCGCCAACACTCAAAGCTAACGAGGACATAGTAATATAGCTGATAGCGGCGGTGCATTCCGAATAACCGTGTATAGCCCGTATTTGGTACTGAACAAGACTGGCCTCGATATCAATATCCAGAGCAAGTCTTTGTTCTCATCAGCGAAATCTGCTGCTGGCCAAGGAATGCGTATGGGTTCTGATCGCGGTGCCCGGAAAGCGCTCCCGTACATGTTTTCGTATCCTACGGACGACAAGAAGAATCGCGCGAACATCAAAGTCGGCGATTCTCAGTGGAGCAAGCCACAAAGTTTCGATGCCATTGGCAGCGCCTTTGAGACCGTCTTGCCCCATTCGAGCGAGAGAACAGAGATGCACGTGGGACTTTCGGTTGCTGAAGGTGAGGGTAAATACAAGCTTACCAAGGTTGTCACCATAGCACCCCGATTCATCCTGAAGAATAAGTTCAATGAGGAGATCAATATCCGCGAGCCAGGATCCTCTACCATCATGACACTTAAACCTGGCGACCTGAAACCCCTCCACTTCTTGAAGCAGGCGCCGAATAAGCAACTCAGCTTATGTTATTCCGGTATCAACAACCAATGGTCATCACCATTCAACATCGCCAACGTCGGAACGGTGCACGTCAAGATTGCCAAAGCTGGTGACCGACAGCAGTTGGTCAAGGCTGAGATCATCATGGAAGCCGGGACGATCTTTCTACATTTGTCAATTGAAAAGAAGCATTGGCCCTTTTCAATGCGCAACGAGAGCGACGTCGAATATATGTTCTACCAGACCAACCCCAATGTGAGCGAGGGCGAAGAGGACAGAGGGTCGGGTTTCAAGCCGATCAAATACCGCTTGCCGCCTCGTAGCATCATGCCTTACGCTTGGGACTATCCTGCAGCGAAGAACAAGGAGCTTGTCCTCACTGCATATGGTAAAGAGAGGCGTGTCAAACTCGCTGAGATCGGCAACCTTGTGCCCATGAAGCTCCCGCCACCTCAGGGCTCAAAGCAGGCCAAGATCATTGATCTGAACATTGCAGCCGAGGGGCCGACTCAGACGTTAGTGCTTTCGAATTACAGGGCTTCCAAGAGTATGTACAAGCAAAAGAGCGGCCAAGCATCACAAACCAGTGTTGCAACCGGTTTCGAAGCCAAGGACATTGAATCGGAGGTAACATTCAAAGCGCAACTTCGATTGGCTGGGTTCGGGATATCGGTCGTCAACAAGAACCTCAAAGAACTGCTCTACATGACATTCCGAGAGATCGAGCTCAAATACAATGACTCGAAGCTGTATCAGACGCTCAACAGCACCATCAAGTGGGTGCAGATCGACAACCAACTGTATGGGGGCATCTTCCCGATACTACTCTACCCTAGTGTTGTGCCCAAGACCGGGAAGGAGATGGAGGCCCATCCGATCTTCCACTCAATGATTACGCGCGTCAAGGACGATTCGTATGGTGTGTTGTATATCAAGTACGCTACGGTCTTGCTCCAACAATTGACGCTCGAGATCGACGAAGATTTCATCTTTGCCATGCTCGACTTCACCAAGGTTCCTGGAGCTTCGTGGTCCGAGGAGATTGAAGGCAAGTTGTGCGACGAAAGCCTAGATATTCCAGAGCCGCAGAAGGAGGAACAAGGGCAGGATGTCTATTTCGAATTACTTCACATCCAGCCCGCGCAGCTAGATCTGTCCTTCGTGCGTACGGAGCGCATAAACGCCGAAGACACGATGCAAACTTCGAACCCGCTAATGTTCTTTGTCAACATCATGACGATGTCCATCGGGAACGTCAACGATGCCCCGCTGCGTCTGAACGCACTCATGCTTGAGAATGCTCGCATCTCGGTCCCCGCACTCATGGCCAACATCCAAAGTCACTATACCCAGGAATGCATACGGCAAGTGCACATTATCCTAGGCTCTGCCGACTTCCTGGGCAACCCCGTGGGTCTCTTCACCAATGTCAGCTCCGGTGTTGCAGATATCTTCTATGAGCCTTACCAAGGACTCGTAATGACCGACCGACCGCAAGAGCTTGGCATAGGCATCGCCAAGGGCGCATCGAGCTTCGTTAAGAAGTCTGTCTTTGGCTTCTCGGACAGCATGGCCAAATTCACGGGCAGTATGTCAAAGGGTCTCGCCGCAGCAACTCTGGACAAGGAATATCAGGACCAGCGAAGGATGTCCAAATCGAGGAACCGCCCCAAACACGCTTTGTACGGCGTGACATCCGGCGGTAACGCCTTCGCATCAAGCATGGCCAGCGGTATCGGTGGGCTAGCCCGTCACCCAATGCAAGGTGCCGAAAAAGAGGGCCTCCCAGGCTTCGTCAAGGGCGTGGGTAAGGGCTTCCTCGGTCTAGCCACGAAGCCCGCTATCGGGGCCTTTGATCTCGCTTCCAGTGAGTGCCACCCCACTATCATCCTCCTAGACACCTACTAACGCAAACCACAGACATGGCCGAAGGCGTGCGCAACACCACCACCGTCTTCGACGCCGAAGGCCTCGACCGCGTGCGCCTCACACGCTTCATCGGCCTTGACGGCATCGTGCGCCCCTACGCGCAGCGCGAAGCCCTCGGGCAGTTCTGGCTCAAGACGTGCGAGGACGGCAAATTCTTCCACGAGGACTACATTGCGCACCTGGAGCTGCCGGGGAAGGAAATGCTCGTGATGCTGACGTACAACCGCATCATGCTTGTCAACACGAAGAAGCTGCGGGTCGAGTGGGATATCAAGCTCAATGATATCCAGACGATATCGAAGGAGAGGACGGGCATGGGGATTACGTTGAAGGGGGGGACGAATGGGCCGTTTGTGCCGGTGCAGGAGGAGAGTAGCCGGAATTGGCTGTATCGACAGATTGCGGTGGCGGTGAATGCGTTTAATGATCGGTATAATGCGAAGGGGTAGAGGGGATGGGTGAATGGAGGTGGTGTTTTCTTTGCATGGGCGTGCTGTTTGCATGATACATAGGAACATATGAGCTGTGCATAGCGATACTGCTTGTTTCAATCTGATTTGTTTTGCTTCAACATACTCCTCCCTTGTTGTGCTATGCAAGACAGCCATCCTCCACGCCCACCATCCCCTCCCCACGCCCATCCTCCCACAACCCTCCCACCCTCCGCACCGCCTACACACGGCTGCGTCAAACCCCCAGCACCCACATATAAATCATATAGCCCCAGCTTCGCAACGTTACTGTCATAGTCGTCAGCGCTCCAAAGCCCCCGCCGGCGGAACGAGCTTCAAGCCGGACCATGAGCCTCTCCAAAAATCTCAGATGTCATGATCTCACCAAAACAAGTAATGAAAACCCAGCGCACAAAGACACTGAGCCTTGATGTCATCACTTGTGGCCTGCTGCTGGTGATAGATTTCATCGTCTCGATCTCGACCTCGCGTGGGCTGAGTCTGACCTTATTGTCGTCTACCATCCAGATATACGCTGGCTCGTTAAATTACAAAATTAGCTCGTTCATACCGCTCTGCGAGTCGGTATTCTTCTGTGTCAGGCAAAGGGATGTGAGTAAAGGTAGCGTTCATACGCATGGTTCGTAAAATCTGGTGTCCGAGAGATGCGCCCGGGAGATCCTAGCATATACGATTTGCTTAACGCGGACAGGGAAAGAAGATTCCGGGCGATCCGCGTAAATAGATCCATGGCTTATGAAAACGGAGTGGGATAAAATTTGCGGAATGACTCTGCCCAATCGTCGACCAGTTGAGCGGGCAGTTTTCAGTAGGCTTCCGTGGGGAACGGTCGGTGACCGGCTAGGATTCAATTGGGAAGTTCTTCGAACTCAGTCGTCATGGTTCGAATGAGCAGTCGAGTCATAGAGGCCAAGTCGGAGCAAATCATAATCGATTGAAATTAGAAGACATTATCTTTCTAAAATCGTTGCTGCAATCAAAAAGGCAGCTTAACGCTAAGTGAAGGAACGATATATTCTACTTACATGAGGAGATTTTCTCTATATGACCAGCAGAAGGTAGGCAATGAACATAGGCTAAAGAGAAATTTCATGCGTAGAAAGCGAGACTGACGAACTTAGGAGGAAACCTGTGATACGTCCCGTGTTCCGTATCAACCAGTTGTCCCAGATAGCTCGGTGATCCGAGAAAGGAGTAGTGTGCCTTCTATATCTATGAAGAGATTGAGGACTCACCTGAGAAAGACTAGCAAGCTGTATTCTATGGGGAATTCTATGTGCATAAGGTATGTCTATTTACACTCCTAACCATGAATTATTTCAGCCTTAAGGTTGAACCGCGGAGCCGCCGGGCCGTGAGCCGTCGATATACCAACCATCGATTGAGTACAGAAGTATTGCGAGAACTATGCGCAATGAACACGAAAAGCCTTCAGCTTGATCCCGTTGGTCGTCCGAGATTGACATTGGCCATTTACTGGATATGCTGGAAAACCGTGCTCCTCCTGGTAGCCCTATCAAGCCCCGGCAACGGCTATGACACCTCAACCGCCGTTCTCTTTGCCCAATATGATCAGCTATCAAGTTACACCCATCTTGTGCAGCATGCTTTACAGAAGTTGGTACGATGGGACGCGGTGTACTTTACGCAGATTGCTCATCGAGGCACGCGATTCGAACAGGAATGGGCTTTTGGATGGGGCTTTGCGAGGCTTCTGAACCTTGGTGGCAGAGGTACGGAGACCGTAACCCTTGTAGAGAAACAGCTCTGCTGATTGCTTAAGGCCTGCGCTCGTTGGGATTCCCAAGCTCGCCGTCGAATAACGTTGTCGCCGGAATTTTCATAGCGCATCTCAGTCACTTTCTATCTGTACTCGTCCTGTTTGAGCTATCGCGGATCGTTCATCCTGCTATATCGTCACCCCGCAGAGACAGATTCTCGTTCTTGGCAGCGGCTTTCCATATCATCTCACCGGCTGGGATTTTTCTTTCGGCGCCGTATGCAGAAAGTCTGTTCTCGTTACTTAACTTTACTGGGATGTATTTGTACGCTGCTGCGCAGTCAAATAACAGTCCTCTCATGCAGTGGAATCGTGACGTTTTGACGCTTGCAGCTGGGTTGTCATTTGGATTAGGAACTACTGTCCGAAGCAACGGGCTCCTGAGTGGGCTTATATTTATGATTGACGCGTTCCAAAACGCTAGATCGATCCTTTACACCTCCAACTTCCACGTCCATCTCCGAAACCTGTGCGTCACGGTGATGGCGGGCATTCTCCTGGGGTTGGGAACTATCGTACCACAGTATTTGGCGTACATGGAGTACTGCTTGAATTCTGATGGTGACTTCAGACCGTGGTGCGTCACTGCAATTCCAAGCATCTATGCTGGGGTCCAAAAGCATTATTGGTACGTAGCTACTCAGGGATCGGGATTCCGTAGCTGACAGATACTAGGGGGGTTGGATTTTTGAAGTACTGGACCCTGTCCAATCTCCCTCTCTTTCTTCTGGCAGCTCCGATGCTGTACATCATGACCCGCTCAGCTATGTGGGCCTGGAATTGGCATTATACGGTCTCCAGTACCCATCCAGGTAAACACCGAAATAGGAACGGCGCAGCAACAATGGACGGCGAGACCACCCCTTCGGCCACAGCTACCGGCGATGTTGTCAGAAACCTTTTGATACCTCAGCTCGCCCTTGCTTTCCTTGCATTGACAATCTATCATGTACAGATCATCACGCGACTCTCGTCCGGCTACCCTGTCTGGTACTGGTGGTTGGCATGCCTGGCCCTCGATGATCAGAATATCCGTCTTTTTGGCAGAACCTGGCGTTCTGCGAGGATCGTTAGTGGCTGGATGATTGGGTACGCGATGATCCAGGCTGGGCTCTTCGCAAGCTTCCTTCCGCCAGCCTAGGCCTATGAATTGGGCACACAGCTACTTTAGGGTATAACATGTGTGTTCGATCTGGGGCCGGAGCATGTGGCAAAGAAGCCTATCAGGACAATGAAGCGCGCCGTGGAGACTAGCTTGAGATATCGCCTAGTTGAGATGGATGAAAAACGTGTAATGTAGTTTAGGCATTATGCATCTCACATGAGAGACGTGGCTTGTTCTGCCTGAGCCGTCAGCTGGTGTAAAATAAGCATGCTTGCGTCGGACGCGGTAGCCTTGGATTTGCCACGAGACTACATTAAGTCAGTTATCGACCTTCTTCTTCTTCTTCGTAATGAAGGTTTCCGGCACTCCTGCTGCTAAACGTGCCAACGACTTTTAGGTATAATTTACCGGGCCCTGACCTGCAAAGTAATTAGAGAAAGCACATCTTGATCGTGGCGCGTTCGCGTTCATCAAATTGGACCCTGCGGCGGAAATACGGGCCGGTCAGCCCAGACTCGATATTGCCAAGGTACATCTCAGGAAGCTCCATAAAACCAACTGATCACATAGGTGCCACATGACACGTAAGGCACTCCTTCATTCGTTGTCTGACACAGCTCACGCATCCAGCATTCGCAGTGACGAGGCGCCCCGATATTGACCACAGCTGTTCAAATTAGGGAAGACTTTCGCCTTTACAATACATTCGCCATCCCTCGAGTCCGCAGTTGAGCTAGAGTGATGCGCGCTGCTGCCCATCAACCTCGTGACGAATTCAGACTTCTTACACAGCAAAGATTCGACCTCCGCACTTCGACTCCCACCACGGATCCTATTCAACTCAGTCTCACGGCCTATAATCTCCTCAGCGGAGGGAGCCTTGATAACGCCCTTTAAGCCTCCTCCTGCTTTTAATGAGGGCCGATATGGCTGGTGCTGAGATGCTCAAAGAGCGCACATATCCGTATTTCCGCTATCTCCCATACCAGACCGAGGATGATGCCGAGAGACAGAAGAACTTTGAGGAGATCCTTAAACACCTCTATGTGGCCGTAGAAGCTGGAGATTTGGCGCCTGGAGCTGTTCATTGGACAAGGGAGTTACGGAACTGGCTAAGTCTGAAGTTCAGACCTTCCAAAGAGCAGCGTGTCAAATTAATCAAGCTATACTATGAACTTTCCCTGGCTCCAGGCGTTGATACGAGTACGGCGGACAGATTTGCCAGCATGTTCATGGTCTTGACGAAGTAAGCCTGTCATGATGGACTTTATGTTCTACTCGAGGCTGACAATACATAGGCGAAAGCACTATCTAAAACCCGGAATAGATCTTAAGTTGGATTGGAGGCCACTTTTGAGAGAGCTGAAATCATTCGTTCTGCCCTCCGAGAATGGAGCGCTCCACACTACAAACGTCAAACGCAACCTACGAACAATCACCAAACTCTGTACCTTTGCCCAAACATATTTTGATCCAGCGGAGACACCCATATTCTTGAAAGAGGTGCTGCCATACTTTAGCACATCGTTTGCAGAGAGTGCATTTGTCGTCACAGGCTTGCTGAATCTACTTTTCCCTACAGCCGCGGCACCCGTAGCAGATGAGAAGCTCTTACCGCAACGTTATCTGCCTACTTTCTTCCACCTGTGGACGCTGGTGAATCGTTCAAAGGTCTTCGATACTGCTTTCCTTGACCTTTTCTCTAGGTTGGCCCGTGAGTCGCTGATTGCTGAGCACATACCCTTCACTCAGTATGGTATTTTCACCAAAGAGCAGTCCTCTCTCATCTTTACTTCCATCCTTCGCCTTCTCGAGATACCCGTCGGGCAAGCCACGTCGCCATACAGTGCGACGGTCGATATCGCAGCCGGACTTGGCATGCTTATCGAGCGAGATCCCAAGAAGCATCCCGTAGCTCACCATATTGCTCGTTGGATCGTAATGTCGCTCTCGCCTGCCTGTTTAGACAAGCCTGACTCTGTCTTGGCCAACCTTGAAGGACTCATACAAGCGGTTGAGACCTTCTTCCACCCTTCGAATCAAGGTTCCTGGACGAAGACCCTGTTCCAATTGGTGTTCTATCTTTCGGATTTCTTCGTAATGCGATGGAATCGGGAAAAGAGTGGCGAGCTTGAGGTGCCTGAGGATAGGAAGCTTAATGAGGAGATCAGACGACGTTTTGTTTTATGTCTACGAGATGTGATCTTCATGGGGATTTATGCTAAAAGTGGCACTGCCATGAATTTCGCACTGTCCACCCTGCAGCAGCTGGCGTTCCTGGAACCAGATCTGATCTTACCGGGAGCTTTGCAGCGGATCTATCCTTCGATGCAAGGCTTGGTCGAAGTGCACCGGACATCGTCATCGCTTCGCTCCCTTCAGCATTTGTCAGGTATCATGGTCAAAACGAAAGGCTATCGGTGTCATGTGACCACGATGCTTGGTCTTGCGCTTCCGGGCATAGATGCCAACGATTTGGATAAGACAATATACACGCTATCATACATTCAATCCGCATGCTACAATATACCACTACACGACCTTACCCAAGGCCAAGAGGGAGTCAGTGGGAACATGATAGCGATGGAATGGATCACCTCAGAAGTAGATCGCATGGAACAGGAGGGTGCTAACGTGGAGCTGGACTATGAAAAGAAGCTGGACGACAAAGATGAAGAGATGATTCTGCGTTCCTCGACAGCAGGTCTTGCCGAATTCGTCAGCTCCTTCCTGGGCAAGGTATTCACCTTGCTGGAAAATCTGCCCGACTCTTCGCGCGTACGCTCTGGGTCTCCCGAGGAAAACGTTGTCAATACCCTACCAGCGACCTTCACACCGTTACTGGCTAGCTTATCCCCTGAGCTGTACAACCTTGCGCTCAACAAGATAGCAGACTTTGTCAGCAACCACGTCATTCACCAGGCGCGAGACGCAATGGCCTTTATATGTAGTGCTCTGTGCAAAGTTGATCCGGTCAAGGCACTAAAACGCCTTGTGCCTGTCCTGGTCCAGTCTATCCGGACCGAAATCGACGAGAATGGTGCAGCATCAACGAGGAATACCGGGACTGACGTCCTTCCCCGAGACAGGGGCCTTGTCTGGAGTGTAAGCATGCTTAGTATGTGCGTGGTCCACGTTGGCGATGCAGTACTCAACCACAAGCAAGAGCTTCTCGACATAGCGGTCTATATGCAACAGAAGTGTAAAGGAATCCCTACTGTGCACATTTCAAATTACATTCATCATCTGCTTCTGAGTCTGACTGGCATCTATCCGGTAGATTATTCCCTTTATGAGGATGACGTGTTGGCCCGCGGAGTTGGCCCTGAAGATTGGGGCAAAATACCTGATGTAAAGAGTATCGACATCAAGTGGCATGTTCCTTCTAAGGGAGAAGTCGAGTTTGCTGTGGAGCTGTTCCGTGACCAGACTGAAAGCGCGTTGCGGCATCTGACAGGTCTCATTGATGGAACATCGAATGTCAAGCGGGATGGTGTTGGCAAGGCCTGGTCAGACGAGGTATCCAGAAATCTCGTCCTGTTTCGGTTGCTCTTGTCAGGGGTCGCCGTGCTCTTTGACCCCAAAGTCGCATCAAAACAGAATGAAGGGCCGGAGTCGGAGCTCAGCTCTGACACAGAAATGATAGAGGCAAAAGGGCACTTATCGGAAGAAAACGAAAATCACAACGCCGAGCCAGCTATAGACGAGTCCGAGGAGAATGAAGTCAAGCCGACCTTCAAGTATCCAACAGGATACCTCCTTGAGGAAGGGGATCAGCTATATAAGGAAATCCACGATCTAAGAGATAGGATGGGTAAAACCCTGCACAAGGTCCATCAATACCTGGTTGAGAAGCAGGAGGACGATGTCGCATGCTTCGGCCCTCTGTATACGGCTTACCGATCGTGGTTCATCGATGTCGGCATTGAGAGATCTGCTCACGTCTTGGACCGCGTAACGAGGCTCTTAGCTGCTGATATTCAGCCTTTCAAGATGAATGGCCTTCGCAAGCAATACCCACGGCCGCTGTTAGTGCGAAGGGCAAACGTATATCATCTCTCACGCCTACGCCATAATTCGACACCAAGACCGAAGTCTGACCTTGATAAAGAGCTATTAGTGGATTTAGCTCACTCATCGCTGTCATCATACACGGAAGTTCGCCGAAACGCTCAAAGTGCTGGTGAAGCGGCTTTCAAGGCTATAATCGGCTCGAGACCTCTGGTGATACCAATCCTGCTACGCGGTTTCGAGAGCGGGGTGAAACAGAACGACTTTCCACGTATCAAGGGCGCATTCTACACCCTGATCTTCGGTAGCCTTGCGAGAACCGTTGGCCGAGACTGGAGGTACACACCCCGGGTCATCAGAGCATACGTTGACGCAAGCACCGCAGACAAGCCGTCCATCCAAAAATTATGTGCCACCGCAACACTTCAGATCATGGATTTTGGAAGACCGCTCGAGCGGATGGTCATCCTGGACCGAAACACAGTCCAGACAATTGCGCCAGCAGAAGACGTTAAGTCGAAAATAGAAAAGAAGAAGGACAAAGTCATGAAGAAGCGGGCCAGTGTGATGGCTAAGAAAAGCAACCTTTGCGATGAGCTTGTCAGCGTTACTCGTACTTCTCATTGGAAATCAGCGACCCGCACCGCTACCGTTGCCTTAACTCTTGGCTTGAGATTCGATGACATTGTACCGGCTGATATGATTAACCTCGTCGCTAAAGGGGCGATCGATTCACATCCAGGCTTAAGAGCAATCTATCAGGGAGCCTTCATGGGAATATTCTCGGTCATTGACGCACGTGCTTGCGCAGATCACAAGTACGAGAACTACATCTTGGATAAGCAGCATTTGCCGTCGAAGATCAAGGTCACTACGCGGCACAATGACCCTAATTGGACGAGAGACTTCTTGTCAAGCTTTGCCACCCCTGAGGCCGAGTACTATGTCGACCATGATCATCCGGGCTTCCTGGTCTGGGAGGACACGATGCCTGCTTACAAGCCGAATCCCAAGATCGATCTGGACTATGACGACATTGAAAAGGGTGTATTGACCCAGATAGCCAAATGCTTGGACCGAGCTTGGTTTTCGACCTTCTTCAGCTACCTCAAACAGGAGCCCCGCGACAGCACTGCGGATCGTTTCCGGGTGTCTAATGCCATGCTGCTTGTCTACATCTTCGAAATGATGCACGATGGCTTCACCTCGGTTACGCTATCGGACGTCAAGGAAGAGGTTAAGGCAGTGTTCGAAGATGGTTCAGACAAACACCAACATCGAGCGACTGCTGAAATACTTGGAGCTTTACTGACCTCAACTACCGACAAACCTGTTGAGACACGCGAGGCGGTCTGGGAGTACGCGTTCCCGATTGCGCAACGGATTTTGACCGACGGCCTGACGCCCGAGAATCAAGGCTATTGGGTGACATTCCTACACTTGGTATTACAGGGCAAAGATCCAAGGAGATCATGGCCAATGGTGGATTGGCTCTCAACATTCAGATTAGACATGTCTTCCAACGCTGCCTTTAAAGAAAGCTCAAAGGTCAGATTGCTACAGCAATGCGTCGTTGACTTAGGCTGGCACTTTCAGCTCGACAAACCAATAACCGAGGACTTCCTCGCTCATCTAGATCATCCCTACAAGGGCGTCCGAGACGCGATCGGCATGACCCTCTCAAGCATCTACCGCTCTCGCTACCACGAATCCTACAAAGACGTTGACACGCTGATCGAAAGCCAGGGAGCAGCGTCCTCAGTCGGCACGCGTGCCTACCAACCAACTGACGAATTCTCCCAAACCATCCACACCGTCTTCACCCAACTCGAGAAATGGCGGCAAGAGCGTCCCCCCGGCCTGCAAACCTCCTCCCCCTACACCTCCGGCAGCAAGACCGTCCTTCTCTGGCTCGACACCACTCTCTCCTCCCTCGAATGCATTTCCCTCGTCCCCTTCTTCCCCTCCCCCTTCATAAGCGCCCTCCTGCACATGATGGACATCCGCGAAGACGTCGAGCTCGCCAGCCTCGCCTACCACGTCTTCCGGCACCTCGCCAACGTCCCGCACGCCATCGGGAAAGACGCGCCCTTCATCGACGCTCTCATCAAAGTCGGACGCACCGCCACCTCCTGGCACCAGCGCCTCCGCTCAATGGTGAACATGCAAGTCATCTATTTCCGGCGCCTCTTCCTCATCGCCCCCCAGCAGCAACAAGCCCTCTTCCAATGCGTAGCCGCCATGCTCTCCGATCCCCAGCTCGAAGTCCGCCTCGGCGCCTCCTCCACCCTCTCGGGCATGATCCGCTGCTCCCCCATCGCGCTGCGCACCTCCATCGTCGCAGACCTCAACACCAAATTCACAAAGATGCTGCTCGACTCCCCTCTCCCCAAGAAACCGCGCAACGGCACCTTCTCCGCAACCAGCACAGGCACCAACACGCCCACGCCCGAACACGCGAATCTCATCCTGACGCGCCACGCCGCCGTGCTGGGGCTCGGCGCGCTGGTGCAGGCGTTTCCGTATACGAGCCCGCCGCCGGTGTGGATCCCGGGGGTGCTGGCGACGCTGGCGAATAAGGCGAATGCGGACCCGGGGATGGTGGGGAAGAGTGTGAAGAGTATATTGAGTGATTTCAAGAAGACGAGGCAGGATACGTGGCATGTGGATTTGAAGGTACGTTGTTTTTCCTCTCCATATTAATTTTTGCGCCTAGGCGATATTCAGGGGCCAAACTTGCTGATTGGATCTGTGATGTATAGGCATTTTCGCAGGAGCAGGCGGAGGATCTGGATGGGGTGCTTTGGAAGAGTTACTTTGCTTAGGGGAATACGGAAACTGCAGCATTGGATGGCGTACAAGAGAGGATGGGCTGGGATAGAGGATGGGATGTAGCAAAGGGTTTCCATGATGTAATAATATCAAGGTATGGGCGCCCTGTTTTCCTTTGTCAGGTTGCATTACCAAGAAGCATAAATTCCATAGAAAGATTTGTATTCTTCATCATAAACGAACTTGTGCTATCTCAAACGCCCTTCTATCTGGGGTGAACGATGCATGGCTGTAGAACAAATTATCTGCCTTTATATTCCTCCCCGCCCGACTTGTCTGTCGGTCCATCCTTCGACCACCCACCAAAGAATTCTCCCGCCTGATCTATAAATGAAAATAAAGGTCGACGACACCCACACACGCATCAATCCTCCCCCTCCTTCCACCTCATCACCAGCTGTACCTAAGCCACGCACGAACAAGCCGCAGAGGACAGTATCGTAAATTCTCCATGTGTATGCCTTGATCGCGGGCGCCGAGCATCATCGTTGAACGATTCAAAATTTCACACGTCTATTGGTGAATCTTCCTCGCTTATCAATGGTCGTTCGATACCGAGCCGTGCCGATCAGCTTCGATGCAGAATATGGGCCTGCGGGTTATTCGCGATCGAGTATCTGTCTGTCTGCCATCTGACAAGTACGAATTCCTTGACGGCGCTGTGGGAAGTGGGACGTAGGGAGGGCTTGAGATAGCAGTGACGGATCGTCGCACCTTGGGGAGCGTGGGTTTGGCTGCTTTGCTGTGGCACCGGGGCTGTGGACTGATTCGATGGTTGTTATGCTCTGCCGAGCGTCTGTCCGCCTAGTATCTGATGACGGCGCTGTAGGAGAGTGGGTCGTATGGAGGGCTGTCGTATTGCGTTGCTGTTTCTTGTGGGCTCTGGATTTTTGGGCGATGGCGTCTCGGAGGTCCTTGAAACGCGCGGCGTGGAGGGCATGGTAGTGGGGGAGGGCTGAGATGCTGGCCGACGCGAGGAGGTCGTGGTATGCTTTGTTTTGAAGACGGCGATGGAGTCTCGCGACGTTTTGTTGGTGGAGAAATTTCTCGGCTCGTTATGCGGAACGGTACGCGTACCAGGTCTGGTGGTGGATGTCCTTGCTGTCTGCTTTTCCGGACAGTGGTCTTGTTCCGCCACAGCAGGCTTTGTAGGTATCCCAGGTGATTGTCTGCGTCTTTTCGGAGGCGTCAATGTCCATTTCGTCTTGGATTTCGGGTTTCTGGTCTGTGCAACCTGGTCCTTGCGGCTGATTCCCGGATTGGTTGAGAGATCTATTCATGCCGGAGGTGGATTCTGGCACTTGGGGAAAGAAAAGCGGTTGGCAAGCTACCGGTATCCATTTGACGGAGTCGGAAGCGGCAACGTCGAAGTATGCCTTGGAAATGTAGCGGAGTCTTTTAGCTGGCTTCGACCGGACCGGTGCGTCGATATCCATTTTGCAGGATTGAGCTGTCAGGGGCTCCACGTCTGTCATATCGGTATCATTCCTCTCCGATGACGGTTTGTTCGATTGAGCTGAGACAATTTCTTTCACGGTTATATCGCTCCCATCTAGTAGCAAATCACTGAATTGGGCGATTAGGATCTCCAGGTCGGCCATCTCTGCTATGTAATCAGGCTGTTCCAGATGCAATGTTCGAGATGCTCCTGTTCGTATCTGACAAAGGTGCGACGATGGAGAGAGTATTGAGGTTGATGAGTGAGATGTGAGACTTCTAGATTGAATAAAGGGGTACAAATGTTACGAGCAAAGGTGGATTTCAGAACGAAAGATTGAGCAAACTTTTTGACAGCAGATTGGGCTTTTGATTAGATGAAGAGAAGAAGAGATTTGGAGAGAATGGGGAAGAATGCCAGAGTTTATGTATGGCAGCGCTATGTGTCACAAAACTTGCTCAAACCTGCGCTGTCTTCTCAATCAAGTATACTTTTCAGCTACACTCAGAAACACTGCCCATCAGGGCAGCCCGCTAGCTTGCCTACTCCCGGATTGGCGAACGAGAGGCAGTCCTCCCTCAAATGGCTGATGATCCCGATTGTAATGGTTCAGCCATGCTCTATCCACGAACGGTCTTGACATTCTAACACTAAAGCCATCCTAAATTCTCCGAGAATGGTTCCGTGGTACTCCCTGAACCCTTGCTGACTAGACCTGCTAGCATGGACCTACTAGAATGCACCTACTAGAATAAAGGTACGAAAGATGTTTTCAGGAACATCGAGAGAATCGAAAGATTAATCCCCATGCTTACCTGCCGTGTATTCTAGCGATCACAGTGAGTCATGGTGCAACCACGCGAGAGATATTGAGGCAATATACGAAGTGGTTTGATTTTCCTGACTGATGGTGACAGGTCGTTTGGCTTTCCTATTCAGAGAATTCGGTACAGTGAAAGATCCACAGCATTGAGATCACATTCCCTCGAGCCTCGACAGCTTGTGAGCTTGCCAGTATTTGTGACAGGTCACCCAATTGGAGACGAAGCATTTGGAAAGGGTCTGAGGGATTCAACGGTTCACGTTGAACCATGGACCACATACCTCCAAGTACAACATCAGCCTGGGCGTCTCGCCATCCACCATGCTTACTTGAAAAATCTTTATTGATCCAATTCTAAGGTGTCCACTCCCCGCCCTGATAATTCTGTTCTTGGACGACAAGGTCATACTGCTTCATGATGGACGTTTGAGACGCACTAGTCGACGAGCTATCCCATAACGGGTTGGCATGATCGGATAAGCCTTATCAGATTGATATTCATTGGACGCAACGCCGAAAAGGATTCGGACATTGAGCGTCCGGTCAGGAAACTGCAGCCCATTCGGCCCTTGGTAGACACGTAAGCAGACAGCGACATGCGCGGATTTATATGTAGAACCATTGTGCTCAACATGGCACCGAGGCAGGAAGCAGGCTTCTCCTATCCCGCTCCGCTACGTCACCTCCGCTGACTATCCCGGCACCCCTCACTGCATGCCACGAACCGTCAATCCTAGAGTATGACTTCCTCCATATCATCTATTATCAAACGCACCAAGGAATATCTAACACCTACTTCCTCAAGCATATCACTTTCGCAGCTTGCAGATGGTTTCTCAAAAGCCCCAACAACAACCTCTCTCTTCCCCAAAGTCAATCCGGCCGTTGACGGCGATGATTGCGAGCATGACTGTGAGAGCTGCGCGGTTCAATTGCCTCGGGGCTGGGAGATAGATGAGGAGGAGAAGCTATATGGGCAGATCAATGGCTGGGGCTCGCACATGCTGGTCGCGACCGGCCAGACGGACTGGGTTCACGACGTTCGAGACGAGAAGGGGAGTGTGATGGAAGCTGTCAGAGAATGTGGGATCGAGCCTGAGCATGTACATCTTCCGCATCCATCAAAATCGATGGCTCTAGAGCTAAATGCCAGTCCAGAAACTCATGCTCTCCGCCTCCAACCTGCCCCTCCCCGATAACCACGACAACCACCCCGCCGCCTCCGCTCCAACAACCGTCCTCCTCCTCCCCGCCTTCACCTTCATCGACAACGTCACCCCAGCCACAGTCCCCGACCTCATCCGCCACCACATTAACCCCACCCCAACAACCACCACCCCCCTCCGCACCCCCCCACCCCGCCTTCCACAACCCAACCCACCACCCCCTCCTTCATCCAAACCCGCCCACGCCACAATCACCGACACTCTATCAACAGCGGCAGACACCCTCTCAACCGCCGCCTCCGACACCCTCACCCTCGCCACCACCACCCTCTCCCAAACCCTCTCCCCTCTCCTCCCCCCCTCCTCCCCCTTCACCGTCCGCCCCTGCCCCCACCGCGCCCTCATCCTCCTCTGCAGCCAACGCACCCGCGACGCCCGCTGCGGCCAGTCCGCGCCCCTGCTCCTCCGGGAATTCAGCCGCCATCTGCGCGCTTTGGGGCTGCATCGGGATATGCACGATGAGCGGCCGGGCGGGGTGGGGGTGTATTTCATCAGTCATGTGGGGGGGCATAAGTTCGCTGCGAATGTGATGGTTTATCGGCGGTGTAAGAGGGCAAGGGACAAAGAGGCGGGGGAAATAGAGGAGGATGTTAATGAAGATGGGGGTGGGGCGGGTGTGAGGAGGGTGGGTGGGGAAGAGTGGGGCGAGGGGAGCCAGTGTATTTGGCTTGGGAGGGTGAGGCCGGAGGATTGTGAGGGGATTGTGAAGCAGACGGTGTTGAAAGGGAAGGTGGTTAAGCCGGAGAGGCAGTTGAGAGGGGGGTTCGATAGGAAGAGGGGGCTTGTGAGCTGGTAGCTGATAAGACTGGAGGGTACGTCGTTGGAAGGCTTGCATCGTCTGACAGAACTTCAGAAGGAGACATAGAAGGAAACATGCTTGCTTAGAGGCTTGAAAGAATAGAACCGGATTTCTAGAAAATGAACATCGCCTCGGGGTATATCCAACCTTACTCCGACGCCTCGCTCCCGCTGCGGATCGAAAACACAATCACAACCCCAAATCATTCTACCAACCGTCTTCAACCCTCGGCAGATCCAACCCCCCCGCCGCCTCCGCAAAATGGATCACACTCCCCGCACCCACACTTCCCCCTGTCAGCACACTACTCGCCCGACTCCTGAACGACCGCAAAGTCGCAATCGACGGCGTCCTCAACCCCCTCCGCTGGACCACGCTCCCCTCTGGACTCTCCGACCGTCGCTGCGCCGACGGTGCGGTACGCAGACTATGCTGCGACGCCCCTGCCGAAGACGGCGAGGAGGCGTAAGGCGCTGGCATGGGCGTGTGTGCGACCGTGGAGGTCGTTTCTAATGAAGAGCGCGGGCGGTCGTCGTCCTGGGCGCCGTCGTAGCCGCCTAGATGGGGCGCCCATGAGATATTTGCTGCTTCCTCTTCTGCTTCGGTGGCGCGGAGTTCGGTTACTAGGTCTGGGTCTAGGGCCTTCATGCCTTGGAGGAGGGTTGCGAAGATGGACATCAGCTCGCGGAAATCGCATTCGGGGATCGGGGAGGGGGAGAAGCGCGCGCGTTCGTAGAGGGTGAGGAAGGATGGGGCGAGAGCGGGGGGGTTGATGAGGTTGAGGGAGGAGAGGTGGGTGAGGTAGGCGCGGAGATCGAGGGCTGCGGGGCGCTGGAGGAGGGAGATTGCTAGGGGCGAAGGAGGGAGCGGTGGAGTGTCTGGGAGGCCTAGCCCGGCTGCTGAGGATAGGGAAGCGCTGGGAGCGAGGGCGACTGCTTTTGCTTCGATCAAGTGTGGGAGCTCGAGAACGATGGGCGGGAGGTGCAGGTTTGGGAGATCTTGGGACTCGGGCGATGACCAGCCTGGATGCGATATTATTCCCCATTGCGGCATTCCCTTCCTCTCTTCTGTCCTCTCTTCTCCGTCGACTACATTCACACCCACCAATGCATCCCTCGTCTCCCTCGGCCTCCCTTCCAACCCCACCCTTGCGCTTCTCTCGAACCCCTCTCTCACCAGTCGCCCCACACTCCTCGGCGCATCCCCTTTTTCAAGTGGATTCCAGCTCCTGGGTACTGCAGCGAGTGTAGAGCGGGATTTGTAGAGTCGGCCAGCCCAGATAAAGGCGGCGATGAGGAGGGTAAGGAGATGGGCAGCGGCGATGAGGAAGGCGTAGTAGAGCTGCTGCTTGTGCAGGGCTTGGTAGATGTGATCTGCGGGGAGGAGGAGAAGGAGGGTGACGAGGAGGATGACGGTGATGGAGAAGGTGGCTGAGTAGAAGACTGTGAAGATGGGGATGGGCCGCATATTGGAGGTGGTGGATGGAGACGGAGGGGAGGCATGGTTTTGAGATCAAGGGTTGTTGTGGGAGAAACTGCAAATCTGTAGATGAAGCATGTTTGATGGAATTGATAGTAGAGCACTGGTAACGATGCACTCCACACTCAAGTATAGTTGCGACTGTAGGATGAAATGGTGGCCCGAGAACTTGGTAATGAAGCTGCTAGACCGATGTTCTTCGATCTCCAGCGGCGAAAAGTGCTTGGCACTATGGCACGCTAGTACCAACGTATCACCATCTGGCCGGTCCTTCAAGATCTCGAAGCTGTACCCTGGTTCACCCCTGTGTACACACTTTGTCCGAGTAGACGCGCCTCATCGCCACCGAGTGCGTACTGCTTCCTACAAGGTCCACTCCCAGCGGCCTTAAGTCCTACCGTTAGAAGGAGAAACCCGACCCAACCGCCATCATGGGGGTTCCTAAAGACACCCTGTTCCGCTCGGCGGATATGTCCCTCACCCAGCTGTATATTGCAAACGAGATTGGTAGGGAAGTCGTCAGTGCTCTGGGCGAGATTGGTGAAGTGCAGTTCCGAGATGTAAGTATACCTTGGAACGTTGGCATATCAGGCGGCGAGGCGACAGCTTTGGGAGAGCTTTCATCCTCGTTCACGAGGTGGAATTCCAAAGCAACCAAATCGCACAAGAGTTTGAAATCGGCTTTGCGGAAAGGGCTGACACTGCTGATGTAGCTTAATTCAGAGACGACAGCGTTCCAGCGGACATTTACAAAGGAGATTCGAAGATTAGACAACGTGGAAAGACAGCTGCGTATGTCGTCTTCATGCAAGAGCTACAGCTTCAGCTTTCAAGCAAATCTGACAGATTCCAGGATACTTCCAGTCACAAATCAACAAAGAATCGATACCTACACGACCGCAGCACGAATTCGCCAATATACTAGCCGCCCCCTCTGCATCAGAAATCGACGAACTGGCCGAGCGAAGCGAGAATCTTGAACAAAGAGTCTCTTCTCTGTACGACAGCTATGAGACGTTGAAAAAGCGAGAAGTAGAGCTCACCGAGTGGCGATGGGTATTGACCGAAGCGGGAGGTTTCTTCGATAGAGTAAGACCCTTCAGCATTGACTCGAATTTTGTACTCATACTGATAGGCTTTCAAGGCCCATGGCGATGTAGACCAAATACGGCAATCTTCCGACGACGACGCCCCCCTATTATCAGACGTTGAGCAACAATCTCGAGGACAGAACGGAGATGCGTCAGGACAGCAGTCGCTCTCCGTTATGAATATAGGCTTCGTCGCTGGAGTAATACCTCGAACCCGTATTGCTGCATTCGAGCGAATCCTCTGGCGGACGTTGCGCGGCAACCTCTACATGAACCAGTCCGAGATACCTAAGCCAATCGTGGACCCTACGAACGATGAGGAGATCCACAAGAACGTCTTCGTCATTTTCGCACATGGAAAGGAGGTCATCGCGAAGATTCGAAAGATCTCAGAATCGATGGGCGCCGATCTGTATAGTGTGGATGAAAATAGTGACCTCAGGCGAGATCAGATCCACGAGGTCAATACCCGCCTGAGCGATCTAGCAAACGTTCTACGCAATACCAAACAGACCCTGGATGCCGAGCTGACGCAAATCGCGCGAAGCCTAGCGGCGTGGATGGTTGTAATCAAGAAAGAGAAAGCAGTATATCAGACTCTCAACCGGTGCTCTTACGATCAAGCAAGGAAGACCTTGGTTGCAGAGGCATGGTGTCCTACCAACGCTTTGCCACTGATCAAATCGACATTACAAGATGTCAATGACAGAGCGGGGATGTCGGTGCCAACCATCGTCAATCAGATCAGGACCTCGAAAACCCCACCTACGTATAACAAGAAGAATAAATTCACCGAAGCTTTCCAGACCATCGTAGATGCTTATGGTACGGCAAAGTACACCGAAGTCAATCCGGGAATATACACCATCGTTACCTTCCCATTCCTGTTCGCCGTCATGTTCGGAGACTTTGGTCACGGTAGTATCTTGGCTATAACTGCTTGTGCTATGATCTACTTTGAAAAGTCGATGTCGAAAATCAAGCTGAACGAGCTTGTTGCCATGGCCTTCTACGGACGTTACATTATGCTCTTGATGGGTATCTTCTCCATGTACACCGGACTCATTTACAATGATGCCTTTTCGAAAGCATTGACTTTGTTCCCAAGCCAATGGAACTGGCCGACAGACTTCAGCGAAGGTCAATCCATCGAAGCCAGTCTGAACAAGAACGGTTATAGGTATCCTTTCGGACTGGACTACAACTGGCATGGAACAGATAACGAGCTTCTTTTCTCGAACAGCTACAAGATGAAGCTCAGTATCTTAATGGGCTGGGCTCATGTAAGTATCTCATAGGGCCTCAGAAAGCCACTGACTAATCTTAACAGATGACATATGCCCTCTGCCTATCCTATATCAATGCTCGGCACTTCAAATCCAAGATCGACATCTTCGGCAATTTCCTCCCGGGCATGGTGTTCTTCCAATCGATCTTTGGCTACCTTGTTTTCTGTATTGTCTACAAGTGGTCCATCGACTGGTATAGCCCCCTGCGCCCTGAAGGTGCTCCCGGTCCTCCTGGCCTCCTGAACCTGCTAATATACATGTTCCTCCAACCCGGTACGGTCAAGGCAGAGGAACAGCTTTACCCTGGGCAGGCTGTCATTCAAGTGATTTTGTTACTGGTCGCTGTCGGATGTGTTCCAATTTTGTTACTGCTTAAACCCCTATATCTCCGCTGGGAGCACAACCGAGCGAGAGCTCTAGGGTACAGAGGTATTGGGGAGACATCGCGATTCAGCGCGCTAGACGCCGATGATGAGGATGGGCAGCTCATGAACGGAGGACGTGATAGCATGGGTTCGGACCATGAGGCCGCAGCCATGATCACGCAGGACATTGGCGACGAGGAGCACGAGGAATTTGAGTTCTCGGAGGTTATGATTCACCAGACCATCCATACAATCGGTAAGCAGATTCCAGCTCCAATATAAAATTTGCTGTCTAATACGATCCAGAATTCTGCCTCAACTGCGTCTCTCACACGGCCTCCTACCTGCGCCTCTGGGCCCTTTCTCTTGCCCACCAGCAACTCTCCGTCGTTCTATGGACCATGACTCTCGGCAACGCCTTCGACTTCCAAGGCGTGCTCGGCGTTATCATGGTCGTCGCGTTTTTCTACCTATGGTTCGTGCTTACGATTGCCATCTTGTGTGTTATGGAGGGCACGAGTGCGATGTTACATAGCTTAAGGTTGCACTGGGTGGAAGCCATGAGTAAGCATTTCATGGGCGATGGGGTAAGTCTTTCCCTTCCCATTCTCATGCATGATTTAAGAAGCGCGCCATGCTAAAAGTTTTGTTAGATTGCATTCGAGCCGTTCTCGTTCAAAATACTGTTAGAAGAGGCGGAGGCCGAAGAGGGCTAGTCAGACTGGGTTCTTGTAGTTTTGTTATTATATACTGTACAGAGAAAATGCCCAAGCAGCTTCTGCAATCGTTCCAGTCTAGAACTACCTTTGCTACAATTGAACGTTCTCAATGGCGGCATTGATGCTCGGCGTGAGGATATGAATTACATTTGTAGAGAAGGGCCTTTTCACGTGATAGCGTTAGTCACCACGTGAATCGTAGAAAGAATCGGCCGCAAACTTTCCACTACTTGAAACAACCAGATCGTTCACTCAGCCCTTTCTAACATAGCTTAAAGACTACCTATTACAGATAACCATAATCACGCGACATCTTGACGCCACCTCAAAGCTGCCGCCTGGAGTATCGCAAACCAAGTGTCTCAATAAGGCACTGGAATCCATCCCCTTACATTTCTTCTCGTGAACAGCATCGCGAGTATCATTACATTAGACTTCGTAGATAGCTTCGCATTTGCGAAGGGGACGCTTCGCCGCCGTCGAAATGTCTATCAAGTGAGTCCACCCCATCTTACTTTAGTCGACGGGATGTTCGGGCATTGCCTTGAGCCTAAGGGCTTCTACTCCCATAGGCCTAGAGGGAGTTATGCAGCTTCCTGCTTGCTTGCGCCTTTATATCGTGGAGCATACGAGCGTTACCGCCTCAAGGAGCTTCCTCGACGCCGTATCCTACTTGCTGACACTTAACACTGCGAGCCAGTTGGGTGATGCTCGACAAAGCCACAGGCTTCGTACGCTTACCTGGAGAGCAAGTCCTATTGATATCCCCTCCACGCACTACCTTGGAGCTTGTCACACCGAATTCGTACCCTGGGAAAGAGCCTCTATCAATACACTGTAGCAACGGAAGGGCGTATCTGACGACACAACGAGTAAGGCTCTAGCAAGGTGATACTCGGGTCGGAGCTGTGCTAATCTTTGACATAGCTGGTCTACCTCCCCATCGCTTCTACACCTCGTTTCCAATCCTTCTCCACGCCTATCCTGAACCTCGACAATATGCATGTCACAGCGCCTTTCTTCGGCGCAAATGTATTTGCAGGCGAGCTAAGGCCTGTGTCCGGCGGCAACATACCTGCACACCATGCCCTTGTCGATATAAAGATGACCTTCAAAGAAGGCGGCGCATTTGACTTTTCGACAACCTACGAACGACTAAAGGAGCAGATGTTGCAAGCGTTGAGCATAGCGCGAGAAGATGGCGGAGCGCGAGGTTCTGGTACGGGCGGATTACCGAATGCGAATTTGGAACAACTTCCTGCATACGAAGAAAGTGGGACAAGTCCACTGCCACCTTCGAACCTTGCTCTGCCTCAAGCAAGTACGTTGTCGCCTACAGCAACAGCTCCGGAGCCTTCGATAGACCCGACAAATGAGCCCGGTGTTAAGCCGGAGCCTCCCCAAGAGTCATATCCGCCTCCCAATGAGCCACCTCCTGGATATGAGGAAACGCAAGCCGCAACGGTTGCCAGGGACTTGGAGGAGAACATGAGAAGAATGGGCGAGGACCGTGGATGAACGTGTTATTACTATGGGTTCGATCAGGCCTTGTTGAGTTCTAGGTTATGGATGTATGCATTAGGACTGATGAATCGAAGTTTACCGTGGCTCGCTTGAATACGGGCAACCTTGTGAAGTAGATAGTGAGCGAATGCCAGCCAATACCAATAATCCAGCGATGCTTTCGAATAGAGATCTCAATAAATGACTTTCTGCTTTCATGAGCGAGCGCTGGAGTTCGTCAGTGAGCTCTGGCCAATCAGGAGCCGCCAATTCCGAGCTTTATTTCTCTCACCAATTCTAATCCCTACCTCACTCCCTCACGAATTACGACCACATCGGAGCTTGCCATAGCTCATCAGCAAACCTACTCTCGTCTGGAGCTTCTACATCTTTGCTCCAGTACGAAACCGCCTGATCTCTCACAATGGGCTTCACCGACATCTTTACCGACTTTTACGCTTCGCTCACGACGGAACTGCACGCCGACGCGCCTCCAGAGGGTGAGGATAAGGAAGAGTCTAGCGAAGAGGAGGGCTCCGAAGATAAAGGCGAGGACAGTGAAGAAGGCAAGGATGAGGGTGGTGACGGCGGAGAAGAGGAGAGCGGAGGTGACGACGGGGGTGCTGACGAGGAAGAAGAGGAAGAGGAGGAAGAGGAGGAGGAAGAGGAGCCTGAAGATCCCAAGCCTAAATTAGAGGCCGGTACGTCAAATCAATGTCTAGAAGTCTACATGGAGGCTTTTGGACCCTCTGATGCTTGTTGGTCTCATCGTCACCAATGCAACTGGTTTTGCATATGGCAACTGCTCTCCCGTTATTCAATCGTTCTGCATTGTCACGACTACTAATCGCAGAGGATACTCTGCTGCTACCTAGACTTCCTGACTAATGGTGCCAACTTCACAGAATGCGCCCAGTCCGCCCAATGTAGTGGCCACAAGCACCACTTTGATGCCTGTGCCGATCGCGTGCACAAACAGCAGGAAGATCCAGATCACAAGGGCCCTAAGGAAGATTGCGTCGAAGAATGTAAGTATACCAACATCCTGCCCTCCTGGTACTTAAACGACACGCACCCTCCTTAAAGCGCTACGCTGATATGCTACTCTATCAGTTTTCCATCTCCAACACTGCGCAGCCCAATGTGCAGCTCCGAAGCTCTTCCGAATGCTGAGATGAGCAGCCTGGATATTACGATACACAAGGCTAGTTTGGGTGGATCGAGGGATCGATCTGAAGGCCCACTGCTACCATAAGAACCTCCACACCTGTACAGCTTTACAACTACAAAGACCCGGACGGTGGTTCTGACTCCTTTGCTGCCTCGCGATTACTCATTAAAATGTAACTTAGGTAGTCGGTAGATGGTGTACACCAGTAGAGATGTATTTGACAGTGACAGCCAAGCCTTGGTCATGCAAGGGGTGCTGCTACCATAAACCTCCAAGTCCATCAGACCGTTCGAACATCCGTCCCACCGCCCAAACTTTGCTCCCTCAAATACTAGTATTGAACAAGGATGCTAGCAAAAAGGAGGATACATATTGGATTTGGGCTTGGCATGGTGCTTCAGCTCGAGCCAATGACGGTGAGGTTCCGTCATGCGCCGCAACTCCCGCCTCAAGGTTGTCGATCCTTCAGGATTCCAGAATTGCGTTGCTGTTTTCTCGGCTGACGCCCAAGAAATTCCGTCAAAGATCCAAAGGAACGTTGGACACTGTCTGCATCTGAGAGCGGTTCAAGTATCCTTGCAGGTGGCCACCGAATACGGTCTCCGAAACACCACTCAAGCAGGTGCGCCGATGAATACTACTGTTGCGCCTGAGCAAATACCTCTGGAACCCGGTGAGAACCGCTGCTTCTACCAGTAGTATGAGGGTGACCCGACGTCACTTTTCGACCAGGCGCCCTGAGCCTGCACAGCTACGGCGACGATGCTCTCGCTAGCCAGGTCGAAACGTACAGTCTTTGCCCTCGTAGCCATCTTCCTCACCATCTCTCTTCTTTCTATATCACGCACAGGAGTATACGATAAAGTTCCGATACCCAAGCTCAATGGCGACACCGAGAAGTCCGACAGTCCCCTACCCAAACCAATATACAAACCTGCCCCAGAGAAACCACCCGAGATCAAAGACAACTTTCCCAGGGCCGCCAACGCCAAAACTTCGAGCGACCTTCCGAAGATACCAGACTGGAATCGTCCACCGAAACCGCACGTGAGGGAGAAGACGCCACTATTCATTGGCTTTACAAGGAATTGGCGCCTGCTCCAGCAGGTAGTGGTGTCATACATAACGGCTGGGTGGCCACCAGAGGACATCTATGTTGTGGAGAATACAGGCGTTATGAACTCTAACAGGGATGGAAAGCTCACCCTTCAGAATCCTTTCTTCCTCGACCACAAGCGCCTGATCAAGATCCTTGGAATCAACGTCCTCATCACTCCTACCCTCCTTACTTTCGCGCAGCTGCAGAACTTCTACACATACACAGCAGTGCAGAAGCAATGGGACCAGTATTTCTGGGCGCACATGGATACCGTCATGGTCTCGGACGAAGAGTGGGAAACCGATTCCTACAGAGGTCACAAGGAGGAACACCAATATGTATCCGCGTACTTGCGTGCTCTCGAGGTTCTGCGCGAGTCTATGGATCCCTCATATGGCCCCACTGGCCCCCTGGCAACAAGATGGTTCTCGTACGATATGCTGGCGCTGGTCCGGACCCAGGCATTTGTTGATGTTGGAGGATGGGACACACTGATCCCCTTCTATATGACGGATTGCGATATGCATGAAAGATTATGGATGAACAACATGTCAATTGAGGGCGCCGAAGCGGGCAAAGTTTGGGATCTTGATACGGCCCTGGATGATTTGGAGATTCTTTATCACCGAGGCCCGCTCGAAGAGTCGTCGAAAGAAAAGCCCAGCAAGAAATCCCCAAAGTACCAGGAGATCCTGCACAAGCTGGATGATATGCAGAATGCGAAGGGCAGCCGAGAAGGAGGTCGCAACACATGGCAGGCCTCACAGAAAGGTGGCCAGGGTGAGCCTTTTTACCGAGACTCGGAAGGATTCGAGAAGGGGATACGGATGACTATGGAGTTTGGGAGGAACGTCTTCGAAGAGAAATGGGGACGTGGGCCATGTAATCTGAGGGATGTGGGCATGGTCGACAGTGATGCATGGCGGGTGGTGAAGGATTGGGAAAAGCCCGAGGTGCAGAAGCAGGCGAGGAAGGACGGTGAAAGACAGGCGAAGGAGGAGGCGCAAAGGGAGAAGGAGGCGAAAGAGAAGGTGGTCACATGACGTCTGGAAGAAAAAGCTTCGCTTCATACTTCTGGGGGAACTGCGTGTTGGGGTCTCTATAGAATGAGAAGCTCGAGCGTCCAGCGCCAAGATCGATGTATACATATGGGCTCGATTCAGCAGCATCCAGGATACATGTAAATTGGGGCATGTATATTATGGGCTGGGACGTATTCTAGCTTTCTCGTGGTTGAGCTTTCTGTTCGGAATGAGCAAAGGGCGTCGCATCAGCGTCTCCACATTAGCCATAAGCAGTTTGTCAGCCAGATTTCTGGTTACACTCACTCATGAGGTGCTGCTGCGTCGATGGCGATGTTCAGCTACTCTTTCACTAGACAGTTCGTGGTGGGCCCACAAATGACGATTGACGAACGTTGATCTCTGGTTTTCTTTGGTGGATTGTGCTCCACTTCCAGGTTCCTCTGGAGTAAATACAAACACATGCATCTTCCCGTACCAATCGAGCTGTGATATACAACCGATGGATTGCGGAGAAGGAGGTTGATACGGCTTCACATGCACGTCGTCTCTGAGATAGCGCGTCATCCAATCATCAACGTCCGTGCTCAATCTGCTCTTGATTGCGGAGCTCCCACAGCTCCAACTTTTCTAGTTCACTCTGCTTCTCTTGTTGTTCTGTAACCACACAGGCGCTCGGTACTTAGCCTTTCCACTGATTCATCTATTCGTTATGCCTGTAATTTAGTCTTCTTTCCTTTGTGTCCTTGAAATCGAGCGAATCTCTACCACCATGTTCACCTACCTCCAGGGCATACGTCCTGGTAGCCGGAGGCCAGCTCCTCCGCCGCCTACAGCCCCTCCAAACTTTAGATATCACCACGATGGTCACAGTTCCACCTCACAGACCGCCGTTCTACCGCCTCCTCAGCGAACATGGGACGCAAACAGTCCTTCGCCTGTGTCCCCAGCTCCTCCCATCCTACCACCTATCCCTCGCGTGGCTTCGCGGCACGAGCAAGATAGGTGGGACTCTGCAGCCTCACAATGGCCAGATGAGGCAACTTTACAGCCCGAGCCTTCAGTCCAGGACACACAAAGGCCCAGGTCTGCATCACAGACCTCAGAGTTAACAGGTATACGGCCCCCGGGCTTGGGCATCAAGAACGCATCGTTCAAAACATCCAAGGAGCTTCCCACACTTCCTTATAATGTCCTAGACCGTGGGCCTGCTCCACAGAGTATACCTGTCAAGCTCGCTGGCGAGCCTTACGATCCTGCACGCTCCACTCCCAAACCCTCGTTTAACGACATCTTGGGACCTATGCGCCCCCCTCCTCTGTTCCAGCCTCCCCAGCAACAGCCTACACCACTTCCTTCTCCGAGGGCTCTGCTCCACGTCCGATCGAATACGAATGCTGCAAAACCAGGCAAAACCAAGCTTAATCTCCTCAATCCCATGTCACTGCTAGCTAGGAGACGTTCGTCCCAAAAGGTAGCGGAAGCGACGGAGAAGTTCTCCAACCTTGAGCACCGAACCATTCCTGCGCTGAGTTTACCCGACGATTACGACCCACGAATACGTGGCAAGGTTGTGCACGACTTCAGTGCTCCACGTTCGGCACGCAGCAACCACAGTCCACCAAAGTCCAGCAATGGTCAGGGGGGGCATAACAATGGCGACCAAGCATTATCCCAATCCTCGGAGTCTGCTCTGCATTCACAGGTCGATATACCAAGCAATACCGAAAAGGAGCATACGCCTGTTTTCAGAGAGAACTTCGACGATGATGCAGAGCCTTGGCAAGAGGGTAGGGAAGGGCCCACCAAGAGATCGAAATCATCCTTTATGTACCAAGTAGCGCTTCAAGAAGCATACGCTGAACCCGACCCGTCGACTTTACCTGCGTTTGCTAGGAACCTCCCTGCAAATTTTCCCCGAAAAGGTGAGCCAGTTCCCAGGATAGCTTCACCACCGAGAGCTCCTCTGGAATTTGTATCGGAGTCAACTTTGCCTGATAGCATGCCCAAAGATGTTTCTACCCTACCATCGCCGCCAACCTCTCCCCGCTCGAAGACCCGTTCTAGAGCTTCTTCATATACAGACTCTGGATTTGTTCCAGCTGGCTTACCAAAACATTTCAAGAGTGATGCTTCGCGTTTTAGTTTCGATCTTGCAGGTGTCGGTTCTGCCGCTCAAGAAAAGCTGCTCGAAGAAAAGCACCGGCAGAAAGCCAAAGAGAAAGCCCGAGCCAGTGCTGAAAAGAGCAAATGGGAATCTAGAGACGAAGTGGATGAATACGACGAGGATCTTGATATAGATGATCTGAACGATGACGATGATGGCTATGAGGAGCGCATACCGGGTGTCAACGCTGGTGCTGAGGAAGAAGACGCACCAGGTTCGATGTCAGTCATGCCTGCTCTGGGATCATTCACTTCAGCGCTGCCTCCTAAAATGGCCTTTATCAGTACGATGAACCCGGTCAGTGAAGGTTTCTCGCCGATATCGCCTGAAAGGGGAGGTCCTTTGCAAATCTCAGCCATAACATCTCAAGCTTCGCCAGAAATCAGTAGGGACGAAGAGTCTCTAAGCTCACATGCGTCCTCAGAAGATGCACTTCGCTCGCAACGCGAATCTGGGACATCCATGAATACCGACATGGGCGCTGAGTCACATTCACGGCACTCAGCAAAACCACTTGAATCCACGTTACCGGCTCTGCCCCCTACAGCAGATCACCACGATGACGATGACATGTATTTCGATGATGGGATGATTGAGGACCTTGGAGACGTCGAGGGCCAGATTTTCGATGAGTCTGTTTTCGATGACGAGACAAGCAGGGTGTATGGACTGCCGATTAGAGATCTGCCCAAACAACAGCAACCTCGCGCCACTAGCGAAGGCATCGCAGAATCGAAGCAGTATGACGGTATCATATCCCACGCTCAATTTCAATCTTTACATGGTCCCGGCAAGGCCAGTGATGATTCTCTTACAGAAGAAATGCGAGACTCCCTCCCTGACCTCAACCAAAGTGGTCGCCCTATCTTCAGCCATACTGCAGGTCTCACCCAGGACAATCTGGCAGCCTACCACGACGCTCTAGCTATGGCAGCTAATCAAGCAGCATTAAGCGGCAGATTCGTGCGCCGCCCGAGTCTCCAGTCGGAGCAGTCGATCGAGCAGCCCGGGTTGGACAACGATCCCTATCCAGCCGTTGGCGCCAGCCCAAGCCTGGAAGTCAACGGCTACCCTCTCGCCCAGAACATCCCCGGCTCGGACGACTACGACTTTGATGACGCCGAGTCCGACGATCCAATCATCGCTGCCGCCAACGCCGAAGCCCTCGAGAACGACGACGAAGACTTCTACGGCCAAGAATTCGGTTTCTACGCCCGCAAAACCGGGTCCGGAGAATACGCCAACGGTGGCTTCTTCGGCCCTGGCATTCAACGAAGCTACAGTGGACGCAACGTTGAGCCAGCACTTACGCCCATCACCGAGCGCAGCGAATGGAGTAATCGCAATTCCGCCATTTCGCTCGCCCTCCACGGCTATTCTTCCGCCAGCCTCCCTCCTCCCCAAACCACTCCCGGTCTTACACAGCTCGCAGACATAATGCACCTCGAAGAAGACAACATGTCCCTGACTGCCCTCATGAAACTCCGCCGCGGGGCCTGGGGAGGCAGCACCACGAGTCTGCACAGCAGCTCCGGCAACAGTGGCTCCCCGCTGAGGTATCTCCCGCCTATGCCATCCAACGCCGCGGCGCTGCAGTACCAGCAGCTCAACCAGAGTAATCCGATGCTGATCAACACGCAAAATGCTATGGGCGCTTCGACATATAGCCTCAACAGTGCCACCAGCACCAGCTACTCTGGAGATGATTCCCCTATTGCTTCCGAAGGCAGCCACACACTCACATTACACCAACTCATCATCCCTCCAGCTGCCAACCCTGCGATCAATCCGCCCTACATGGCACCTTCCCACAGCAACAGCGGCAGCGAATATAGCCCCGTGCGGCAATCTTCGCCGGTGCGGCAACGACCGAGAAGCGGATTGCAGCCCAGAGATCTGGGTAAGGGACATAGCAGGAACGGCAGCAAAGACGAGGAGAGCGTTTCGTACGTGCATGAGACGGATGAGAAAGGCGAGCGATGGGTGCTAGAAAAGAGGAGGGTCGGGGAAGGTGGGATCGTGGAGGTGCTTGGACGGGAGGTGGTTGAAGGCGGAAGGATATGAAGAGTTTTTCGGACAAACTGTATGATCCTAATATGGGACAAAGGGAGGCCAAAATTGCGGATGGAAGAGTGAGGATACCAGGGTCTGTATCGGAGGAAGCATCCTCACTGCAGGATGTGGGATCCAGGGCACGGGGACATACGAAAAAGCGTTGCTTTCAGCATTCAGCACTCCTCTTCTTACAAGATACCCACTTTATATATCAAAACATCTCCCCAGCACTGGTACCCACATCCATCCGCATACCTCTTCCTCCCCCCTAGTCTCTTGTGCCGTACCTTACCCCTTCCCCTCATACCTCTCATCCCTCGCCTTAGGAAGTCGCAAGCGAGCACTTCCTACGACCCACACCTAAGTCATCGTCAAAACCACCTCCCCCGGCAGAACCAACCACCTTCGCAAGACGAGATCGATCAAGGGTCGAACCGCACGGCTCACCGATCTCGATGCATGCTGGTAGAGATCAGATTGCGAAAGTCGAGGGCGAGATGGCGTCGCTTTGAAAAGCGGACGAGGCATTTGGTAGAGCTAAGGAAATGGGTAGCGGGCAAGGAGAATGACTTTCGTTTTCAAGATGGAGGGGATTTGGGGATGATAACGGCGGATAAAGGAGGGAAACGCTCGCTTGGGAACTACAACATAGTTAATCCTAGCGACAAAAGACTTCCATAACCAACGGGCCGACGGAATCACGTATCGCTCTTGTCATCAGGGAGGTACCTGGCTTAACCAGTGATCGCCACCAAACTCGATGTTATCTCGCAGCCCGCTGGAGTGATCCCGTGCTTAGGCAAGGTTGGTTATGTCCTCTGGCGATGAGAGGCGATGGAAGGTGCACCCAGCATTGTTATTATATAATTATATCTAATGGACCATCCCATTTATTTCTCGGCAGACTTGGAGCTCCAGTTCGACAATTGCGCAAACGACGGTTTCCACCTGTTGTCGATCGAGGGAGCTATGCAAGCGTGCATTACATCGCCAGATAGGGGATATAGGTGGTCAACGTTATGGAGGCTTTGCTGTCGCTCAGAGTATGGAGGACTTTATTTCTAAAAGGGCGACAAGGCGTGGGATGGTACAGTAGATCCGGTGGCGTTTGGTTAGTCAATGGATGTATCTCGTAAATCGTATAATCTTGCGCGGTCAAGGGCAATACGTGATGTCGTCGACCCGTTGGTTATCGTGGTCCATTCTCGCGGTAGGTTGGTTATGAAAGTCTTTTGTCGTAGTTCTAGCATTCGGGTCTTCATCGCCGCCCAACCTCAATCCATCTCTACCTCGTCGCTGTCACCAAGCCAGTACTCCGTCCTCTTTCTCTTCTCATTCCTCGCCCTCTGGATTGCATCTCTCTGCTCCCGCAACGCCCACGCCCCAACGGCGGCAGCACCAACGGCAGCAATGCAGCAGAGGATAGCTGCAACGCGTCCGGCTCTTGCGTTTCTACATTGCCCGCGCGGAAAGTCGTTCGCGTAGAGGCTTACTTGGCAAGCCCAGGATTCGGGGTCGAAGGTGCCGCGGTCGTAGAGTCCATACATGCTGCGATAGCTGGGATCGAAGGCTGAGGAGTGGAGGTGTGCGACTTGGAGATATAGCATGGTGATGAAGGAGAGGAGAGCGTTGAAAAGTAGAGCGTAGGTGAAGCTTGAGATGGGAGATATTGGGTAGATCTAAAGGTGATAAAAATCATTCTGTGGTTAGCTTTTTCTCTTTTTCAGGTTTCTGTTCGCGGAATGGAGGGAGTGTGGGCGGGAATGGATTCGAAACACGTAGTACAGAAATAATGATGAAGAGACAGAGTTGGAAGCGGGTCATAGGCTTTGAAAAATACTCACTCTTTTGCCGTCAGGCCAAAACAGAACTGCAAATATTGTACAAGCCAAAGACACGGCCAGGCAAATAACGCTGGATGCGAGGGCCAGTTTGGAACTTGCACTGTTGAGATTCTGCGGAAGAACTTGTAGTACTGGAAAAGATTGTCGGTCGAAATTTATCAGGTCGGATTGATCCACGACTGGGTTGGAAATCAAAGCCAGAGTCGAGGAATAGAGGCTGACTGTGATTATCGAGAGTAGGAGAAGAAGGAAAGCTGATACGAGAAATGCGGTGCGGGAACGCGAGTACGAGATTGTCATTGTCATTTCAGAGGGTGAGGATAGATGGTGAACAGGTTTGAAAGGGTGGGGAGGAAAATGCTGAGATATGATAGTAGTGAAAAAACCGATGGTCAATAAACCCATAACTGGAAAGGGGATGCCATTGATTCAGGGCTAGAGGAGAATGCATCGTGCATAGGTGTCCCTGTGGGCCTGTAGCCGCCCAACATGCATGTACTTGCAGGTCCCCGCCGCCTCCGTCTCCACTTGTCTCGCAGATGTACTTTAGGATTCGAACTTGTCTCATGATCTAGAGTCACTTTTAGCCCCGAGTCCCAATACATGTGCCGCACCGTTGTTTAATTGTCGCCAGATCTTCGCCGCTTCGAGGGGTCACTGCGCCACTGGCCAGAGCTATAATCAAATCTTTCTTCAGCCTTGGACTGTATTCTACAGCGAATATCCTCCAGTGTAAAACGATGTTTGATCGCCGCGCAGCGGCCTGTTTTGATTCGTCGGCAATATTTGATGTCACGTGCTGGTAGATAATTTCCGCGAAGCGCGCGCGAAGCGGTTTCTAAATTTCGCGCAGCGGCCTGTTTCTACACCCCTTCGTCTCCCAACAACTCGGTCGGCCATTGCAGCTAATGCTCAGCTGGCGATTCCACTTGTCTGTAACAGTGTAATTGGTTCGCATATCTTGCCTTAGGCACTTTCTCTGTATACTACAGGTTGGAGTCTTCTCTGACTTCGAGTCAATGTTTATTCCGAACTGTCAAGTAGCAATAATTGGATACAAGGTGTCAACATTGAACCAAGAAGGTTGGAGACAACGTCTTTCTCTGAAATTGTTCATTCCGTGTGGAGGCTATACGGATCTTTATAGCACAAAGATTCGTGGCTGCCTGTATGATACCGAAATTTGATCATATGGTCTTTCTCTCTCTGCCTATCACATGTACAGTAAGGCTTGACAAGCTCTCTCTGGGTCTATTCACTGCTAGTGTATCATTTTCCAGCGCTCTGTTTTTCCATCTGGGTGTACAAGAACCCTGCCACTTTACACTTGGTACAAATCTGATCCAAGGAAAAGTCGCTGAGAATGAATCGCAAGTGAACCAGATTCTAATCATTCTTCGAAAGTAAAGCAAGACTCGAGAAATTATAGCTATGCGTACAGTACGAAACCTTCAAATATCAAAACTACTCAAAATTGTCCAACCCGAAACAGACCGCGTTTGGCATAACCTGAGTCCAGCTCATAATCACCATGACTTCAACAATCGACAGCAGCCTTTCGGAATTTCTAACCCCATATAGCCGATGTATCGCAAGATTTGACAGGAATGACTCTTCCTGTAGCAGTGTCTCTGCTGTGAATGGTTGTTTCATGTCTCCCATTGCCCGGGGCATTCCCTACCATTGTCTGTTTGTTGAGGTCAAAGCATCCAGTTGTGATCGTAGACGAGCACAAAGACCACCATTCTTTCTCAGCCATATCGCCGAAGATTCCCTTAGGCGTGGAGACAAAGTCAGGGCCGATGGACTTGCATCTAATTTTAAAGAATGAGACTTGCTTATCATCGTGATTTACAAGTCTGAAACACGTAGCAACGTGGCCTGCTACCCCCTGAGTGGTCCAACTTTAGTGCACATATAAGTTCACTCTATATCCCTTCGCCAACCTTGAACCCGACTTGCCTCTAGGTTCCACACGTTCCGCAATCTTATACCCGTCAGCAAATCTTGGCAATTCTGAGATTGGGCTCTGCACGTATCACAGCAACTGACAAGATGCTCTTCTTAGACCTCCCTACCGAGCTCGTCTCTAAAATCTTGGTTCGCGCCGTCGTCGCCCGAGGAGTTAAGAGAGCCTTAAGGCTAAGGCTTGTATGCAGTAAGTTCTGTATCCTCTCGGCCCAACCATAGCCACTGCAAGTCCTCGGCAACTAACAATTCACGCCCAGAACGATTCTCTCAAGAAATTCCGTCGGCGATTTTCGTGTCGCGGTTGCTGGACTCCTTCTACACAGAGAAGGTTTTGCCCGATTGGTACATCGAGAATGATTATGGAGCCAGCAGATTCTGGCACTTCTACCTTGTGTACAGAGTTCAGAAGAGCGTCAAGCCTCCTCAGCGTCGCTATTCCGACATCCACCAGGTCGCTGAGCGTATATGTGAAGACACCGGCGCCGACATGGAGGCTACGGTAGAGGCTCTCTGCTGGCCGGCACTGCAACAAGGAACGAACCCTGGCAGTAACTCGACACTGGAGAAAGAGCCGCCAAACCCTAGATTGGACCTCTTATGCGCCGCGGCGTATCTCAACCTCATTCCACTAGCCAAACAGCTGCTCCAAGAAGGCTATTCTCCCCACAGCGAAAGCCATCTCTTCTCTTCGCCCATGCAACTCGCTGCATGGGCGGGGAACGCCCTAATGCTTGAACTCTTCCAAGTCCATGTGCCCGAGATGGAAGGTCTTGACCCCACGCTTGCGTTCAACCGCAAATGGAGAGGGAAGGTGGGACCAGCTTCAATCAAGGGGGCCGCGACACGGGGAGATATAGACATGGTCCGTCTGGCTGTATACCCCCCATCACGCGCCGCGCCAGACAGCACGGATTTTGCCGGCGAACCGTTCGGACGTGTTAATCACGTTAGTAGCACGGGCAATACGCTTTCTTTAGCACAATGGGCTACGAGGGATATCGAGGTGTACAAATACCTTGAGAACTTCTTCGCTAAGCCCGACGATCTATCTCTTGCCCTGGCAAAGCATGCTCGTTTGGGCAACCTCGATATGGTGCGATATCTCCTCGATGCCGGCGCCGATACCCGCGGAACCCATGGTCGAGATGGCAACCCGCTCGTCGAAGCTTGCCGACGGTGCCATGAAAATGTCGTTGATCTCCTGTTAGAACGAGGTGCAGACCCAAATTTCGACGGAGATAACGACAGAATAGGAGGCGGTAATCCGATTGTTGCGGCAGCCCGGTCGGGAAGTCTGATCATTGTTCGCAAGCTCATTGACCACGGCGCCGGATTAAGCCGTATGGATATGGGCGTTGAGATGGGCTTCAGAGCACTAAATGCGGCGGTGCTCCTGGAGCATACGAATATGGTGAAGTTCTTGCTGGCATCGGGTGTTGATTCAGTAATCTACAGGGAATTATTACTCAAGTCGGCTTTGGCAAATGGTTTCGACTCAATGGTTGAAATATTACAGGGGGAGGGGGCACCGATCAATTGACAAGAAAGCGCAGTGGATGAGGATCCTAATCGCAATAAGAGGCGTTCATGGGACTATGAAGAGTTGGATTGGAAATTGCATCAGAGACAATGAGTGCAAAATGGGGATACCGGAATGAACCGAGCGAGCAGTTGCTTGAATTGGTTTGGGACTAGAGCTCGTGTCTCAAGGAGAAGCTTCCCGGACAATGGATTGACACCTCTACGCGGTGCCCAGGACCAGTACCCATGAACTTCGTCATCTCGTGGGGAAGCCAAGTTCAATCCAACGTTTCTCCACATCCTTTGGGTATGGAATCCGGAGAAACCACCAACAAGCGCATTGTTTAGATATAATGCGCTATTCCAGGAAGCGAGTGCGCTACTCAGAACTGGTAAAGAAGTGTTCGACTTGAATCGAGAATTGGCAAACAGAACTTCTACTTTACGCACAGTCGACGTTGAGATTACGTCTTCCCTCTTTGACGAATCGACTGCATAGCAGCCCACTACGAGCATTGCTGAGGTCGGAGTACGATCAAACCAACCTTACGCATATCAGCTTCCACTTTCTGTCACTCACACCAAAGCATCGTGTAACCCTCTCGAAACCTCAAGATTCCTTCCTCTCGTCTCTCCAACCCTGTCTTTAGTATACATAAATCACACACCCTCCCTCCTACCCCCCTGCTCCCCTCTCAAAACCCCACCCCTTTACCATCTACCTCCAACCGAGAGCACGACAGTAGTATTCTTACTGTTTGAACAGCGCTGTGTGTTGATGCCTGAATAAGGGGTTGGATGAGGAAGTGTGAAGAGAAGAGAGGGGTCGAAATGGAGATTAGAGGGGAGATAAGAGGGGAGACAAAGATAGCGATAGAGAGATTTGTTTGTGGAGGGAGGGGGGGGATGTGAGGAGGAGGGAGGGGGAGAGGGGGGGCAGAAGGGTGGGGGCCACTGGGATGTGAGGGGGGGAGGGAGGGATGGTAGGCGAGCGAAGGCGTGATGGCGCCTGGAAGACACAGGACTCTCAAGGGAGAGATGGAGGAAGTGGGACAGATGTTTCAATAGGGGAAATTAGAAGTAGGGAGATATCCCCGATTGATAGGGCTCGTCTGCGCTGACATTTGGACGCTTGTATTGTGGGGGCATGAATGTCTTGAGGTCGAGTAGTTGGGCTATGTATCATGAGGTTGACATCAAGTCGGCGGAGGCCGGACTTGTATTCCCTACTAACAATGGCGCGGAGAATAGAGCCTTGAAGCAAAGGGCGGCATTTAAGAATAACGAAACAATTCTATAGATCATCTTTAGTCGTTCATTGTCCCTCTTTTTCAGCATCCCAGGGCCCCGAGAACATCAATCTATCCTCATATCCCGGTAATGAGGATGCTCGATATAGTCCATAATGAAGAATTGTCTGATAAAGGAATCAACCACAGCGCAGCGAGCAGCTCAACCTGGCTTTCCGGAGCTGACCCCATCGATTCGAGTGGTCTGGTACCGATGTGTATGGGCAATTTTTTCTCTTGCTTGAAGAAGCTTAGAGTTTGAAATTGGCGTTTGCCGAGGGTCATTTCGTTTGGGTTGAGCTTAAAATTTTGTGTTGAGTTTGGACTTCGATTGTCCTGTTGCTGCGTTCCTTAGGTATATGTATTTTTCTCGCAGATAATTGAGGGAGGATACGCAGTCAAGGCGCTGAATATTCAGACAAAGATAAGCCTCCAAAGCCATCTAGGTGGACCTCTTGATGAATTGTGAGACTGACTCTAGGCTCCACCGAGGGGGGGGGAACCGACACCAAGAAAGCCACCCTTCTGTTTAGTGTCTGCAAGAGGTTTCTATCCGACCATGTACTGGCTGATAATGAATTCAATTGAGCGTTGCGTACCTACACGAGGTCCTAAAACATCGCACAGTTGGTGCATCGTTTCAACAAGCGAAGTCTCAATCCACAGAGAAATCATGACCTAGGGAGCGAGCAAGCTTCCAAAGGCTGAAGCGCCAATCTGAGACGGCGGATTCCGGTAGCTGGACTGCCATGTTTCTCATTAGTGCGAACGGCATTCGTGCCCAATTCTCAAGGTCTAGCTTTCTCCGATGTTGCTAATATACTCCAGGCGTCGATTCCTCTCTGAAAGAATTGTACTAGGGCACTGTGTATCTCGACTTTGCACTGTCTGTTTTCTGCATGTCGGAGAATGTAGCAGCTGCCTTGATTCTGGTTTCGGCCCTGTTGGTCCTCTGGCTTATATGTGGTCTCTCTGACATTGATGAAGATACATATGTACAGCGCTTCGAGTAGAAGAAGAGTGGAACAATTAAATATCCATGCCCGTTCCCCTGGCTGTCTCTCGAGGTGGCGGAGCGCTAATGCAGAAGCATCGGATAGATCTGAGAAGGAAAGGTTGTGTTCCGGTAGACATGAGCTTCATTGTATATGCCTTGGTGCAATATTGTGTTTCGTTTTCCGTCTTCGAGTGGAGCCCAATTCCCAGTTGATTTCGAAGTCGATTGATGTCGAAACTATACAGAACGTTCAGGACGCAAAAAGGAAACGTGAGGCTTGCAGTGCTTCCCCTATCTCGCGATTGTAGATCTTACTGCTGTTGTCATACCGAGTTGTGTGGTCGAGCTGAAGCAGTCCGCAGGGGCCGAGATGGTAGAAAGATAGGAGGCGGCTAATATCGGGGACAGGATGGTAAAGCGCAAGAAATGTCCAAGGAGCTGTCCAAGATGGCTAGGTTTAGCTACTTGAATCACAAACGCATTCCGTCAATAATCCAAAGTTCTATCACGCAGAGCTTGATCATCGGGTGCTGATTGCAGTGCACAAGACCTAGTTCATCCTCTAATAATCTTGTCTCCTTCAGAAATCGTAGAAAGACGTTGAAAAAGGAAGACTAGAACCATTCCCGGTAGGTGTTTTTCACGTCCATGTGGGCCTGTTTCGCTTGATACCCACGTCTTTGACAACTTAGTACGTCAGTTCGTAGCAGCTACAGATGCCATTGGGTGTGTCCGTCAAACGTTGTGATTCCTTCCCCTTCATGTGTCCTGGCTACCAATAATTAGTACAAGGGAGTCTGTGTCTTTGATGACACGGGGTGCGTCTAATTCTGACGCAGTGGCACCGAACACTTACTTGTTTACCGTCTGACAAATTCTTAGCGACCGCTTAGAGCTTTGTTTCTCTCTTACTCCCACAGACAAGTCTTCGAAATTCGCGAACCAGCTAGTATATTTCCTCGACCGTTGGAGACTGATCCAGTGAGCAACGACCTAATGGTCCAGTCCATTGTTGTTTTGCTGATGTATTCACGAGCAGAGATCGAACGATATTATGGAACGACCAATTGTGAGAGTCGCAGACCTACCTCCTGAATTCCAGAGCCCTCCTGTGAACGCCACCACGGGCCTCCCATCTTACTGCTACATTGTCTCTCAAACGGAACGATCCGGGTTCATAACCTTTGGCGACGACCCAAGGAACAAGCACGCTCGATTTAAAAATACCACCGTCGAGAACGTTCTCTACTCGCGTAGCAATGCCAATGGCTTCGTCCGAGGATTCTTCAGCCACCAATTTCAGGTGTACCCAGACCCGAATAATCGACCGGCCTCTGTCGCAGATTGGGGCCCTATTTGGGTGCCAGCCGGCACAACCAGTTGGAACATCTCCAAGGAGAATGGACTGTGTAAGATCATAGCTAAGGTTGGGAAGGGAGATGATGGGACGATGTATACTGTGGAAATTGCGAAGGAGGAGATTAACGATGCGGACGTGCCATTCGAGGGGGAGGCTTAGATGACGCGATAGCCCGACGATACTGGTCGGTGGACCGATTAGATGGCGGAAGAGTTGCTATAGTGGTATTCGGAGACAGAGAAAAGCATTTGATGGAATTGTGAGAAGCGTCAGACCTTGCCATTCTCGAATCGGTGATGCTTTTTGTACAACGACTGTCCCTGTCTCTGCAGCTACTGCATCTTTGCTGCGCTGCCACTTCTCGTCCAGGGTCATGCGAGGTTCAGTACCCCCTTCTAAGCCGCTCCCGCATAATTGAACCAAGGTAGCGAGAGAGACAACGTTGGTACTGATGCTTGACTTATCCGTGTCTAGCGATCGAACAGCTATTAGCTCTGTTGCTGACCGGAAAAGCTCTACACCATGAGCTCGCCCTCCGACACTAGCTTGAGCTGACACAGCTGTCGTTCATCTCGAGCCATCATTCGTAAATTAGCCGAATGCCTGCTTCCAAAATCTTCACAGTATAACCCTCTTCGACCACGATGCAATGAAGTCTATCAACCCAGACTTCTGGCTACACTTCGGGTGTCATGCGGTGGATTTGCTTCACTGAGCGAATCTAGTGAGCGTCCATAGCTTTCCGTCAATCTAGAGGCTCGGGACAAGAGCAGGGGCGAAGCAAGAACAAAAGGCGAGAGACGAAGCGTCCCAAGAAGCAAAGCTATGCCAAGCTTCAAACGACACCTTCATTGAATGGCTGAGGTTGTTGCAACCTCGGTTCATGGTCGCTTGGCCTGTTCTGTGGCGAACATTGTGGACACTGAAGAGCAACGTGTAAACGCTTAGCAACGCTAATTCCGAAGATCATTACAGCAGAATCCTGAAACTTACTCTTTTGAACAGGTATCTGCATATTGTCTCAGCTCGATCCGTACCGCCCTCTCCCACTTCTGTGTAGGCCAGTTTGGACCGCATATTGTGACCTGCGTCAGATTGCGGGGCTGCAGTAGCCTCTTCCTATATGCATCTCATGCTGAGCACTACAAGGCATGGTCAGATTCAGTGATCCTCAAAAGGTTGCGTTCTGTTCGCTGATCTCTGGACTTTGGCGCAATTGCGATGAGCGAGGCGTGTAGGTTTTTGTAGTTTTCTTTGGCTTTTTGTGGGGCGTACCTTATGTGCTAAGAACGACCTTCAAGAGCTTGGAAACACAGCGCATCGAAAACCCTCCGAATGTACCCACAGAATGGACTTAACCTTTCTATGGACGAGGCTCGAGTACTCAATTGGACACCAACCACTGATGGGACAGTGTTCTTAATCTCGAAACGCGCTCCTCTTACCGGGATTTTGGACAATCTAACACATGTCGTTTGGAGGTGGTTTAGAACGTTCACCCACACTCGAACCGTTGCTTTTGAACACGGAACAAACATTCGACAGACTGACTCGCAGAGATTATCATTGCTGGAATCGAAAACTCCGCAACCAACACTTGGACCCCGGATCAAGCGACAGCGTGGTGCGAGATAATTCTAGACGCTTCCAACGGCGTGCGTGATGGACCTGTCTTTACGATTAGCATTGTTCCTGACTTTCACCCGAACGAATGGATTTATTGGCCACGACTTTCCTTCACAGGTCCCGGAGGACTCAGTATAGGTCCAGGCTCTAATTTCATTAACAAGACCAGGGCTGCAAGTACCGGGACGAGTTCGGACGCCCTCGGTAAGTATATCTTTACAGCTGTCCAAGGGGTTCTCAACGGCATTCCTCATACGACACCAGCTACAGTCTTCAGGGCAATAGCGACTTTGCCTTAGTCTTCGGGCGAGGTACCGAATGACACTGCTGCTGCTATGCCCTAGAGACAACGATCACAATTTCATCTCAATCATCTTCAACCCAGCGTTTCCCAACGACCGAAAGCGAGGTCACAAAAAGCACGAGCGGGCTGTCTGGTACTCCAACGCCAGCACTCGTGGCCCCGAGGCAAGCACCTGGAAGGCTCGCGTCGACTCAGGTCTACTGGCCGGACGCAAGGCCGCCATCGCTCGCGGCGTTCTTGTTTTCGTTTCGTTCGCAGCCATTGTCGGAGAAGTGTGGAGGCATCTTCGGCCCAAAAAGCGAAGATTTCATGAGTTCGAGGATACGAGCATTCCAGGACGGCGGTTCCCTCTCTCGCTACTCGCAGGTATATTGTCAAAACATACACGCTCATCGGCTGTGTATAGCTTTGAGCTACCAAACGGAGCTCAATCGACGTACCAAGATGTCCAAAGACATGAGATGGGGGTTACGTCAACGCCGAGCATCGCTTCTAAGAGGGCGCCTGTCAGAGAGGTGGGGTTATCTGGGGATTGGAATCCAGCAAAAATCGACGGGCGCGAAAGAAAGGACAGACAGGAGATGTGAGAGATGTAGAAAGCAGTATTAGGAAGTGTAGTCATGGCAGTGTTCATGAGAGCTCTGTCTGATGGGTCTGCCGAGCTACCAACGGTCCAAGTCATGCAGCTGTTAGTCGGTCAGCCTCTACAACTATCCTCAAAACAGACCACTCACAGGAATAGCATGCGTGCTTAAATTGTTGGAGCTGGCTCATGTCATACGATGCCGAGCATTATCGGACTGAATACTTCACCTATCTTTCATGTTACTGCCATGGATTGCAGAGAGGCTAGCAGCATGTGGGCGCAGAGACAGTCATATTTTCCAAATGCGTTCCATACAATTCAAAGGACCGACCGCTCTGAATAGCCTCTCCGTCAATGACAACAGAATAATACTACAGTCGTACACAGCGATCCAAACGTCTCTCTGAGCGAGATCCGTCTCTCGTCTTCCAATTCTCGTTTGATAGTACTTCACTGGAACACCAAGCTCTCCTGAATACGCAACCCGCGCAAGCCATGCAGTATTCAGAATTGGGAGTCTCACTAAAAGCTAAGAGGAGAAGTCTACTTTAGGGAATGAACGCAACGCTTCAGCTTTTGCCGAGGAAAGCGGCTACTCCTTCTCACCTAGTAATGCAATCCACCTGGTAATGCAACCGCTAGTGATTTAGGTGCATAATCTTAGGGTTAAAGCCTAAAATCATGAATCTTACACTAAATTCACTAGCGGTTGCATTACCAGGTGGATTGCATTACTAGGTGAGAAGGAGTACCGGCTTTTCGGCCCGAGCTCCTTTTGAAGGCACTCTCTTGAAGTCATACCTTGTACATGTACTCGGGTCGCCAGGATATAAGTAAGCTATCTGATACAGTTAGCTGACTACTGTACGCTTGCCGGCCAACTTCTTGATCGGCATTTCATGAAGACACGATCGCACGCATGACCCGAATGGATTGATTGGTCGACAAGCGAGCTGATGTCGGCTAACCTGATCTGGTAACTAACTTATTTTCTGGCGACCCGAGTAGATATTTTCGTACATGATCTTTTCTATACTAAGCTTCACGTGTAATTGCACGCGCTTTCCAGGTTCCCAAGATTGCGATTATTGAGCCCATGCGTATCATCACAGCGTTTGCTTTGCCCGCAATCATTTCTCCATACTGTTGGAGAAGATCGAAGCATTCATGATTCATGGCTCTCTCTTTGGGCCAATTGCCACCGGAGATCCTGGTGCAAATCTTGGCCCATTGTGAGACCGCCAGGACGCTGTTGAATCTCGCCTTGACTTGTAAGAAATTGAATCTTCTTATTCAGACGGATGGCTTCAGAGTCTTCGTTCAAAGTCGATTTCCTTCATTTCAATGTCCTCCATACTGGAAGGACGCCGCTCATGCTTTGACAACGTGGTCTCGCAATTGGGACCGCAAAGCTTTCATTGCTCACTACATCGAACCTTATAAAGATCCGGGTTCGAAGCCTTTTCGTACACCGCGGTTTCAACGGAACCAAACTATGGGCTATCAGCCGATCATTGATAGCTACGAGGAATGGGTCGGTGGCAATTGGAGCTCGAGAAAGGAAGTGGTCGCCTGGGGTGGTGGTGCTAAGCTCATTTTGAGGCTCCGCAGAACTGGAGACAAGGCAGAGATGGCTTGGCAAGCGCATAGGGAACCAGACCGGCGGAGCATATTCGATCAGCATCATCATATGCATGATTGGGTTGCGTACCAAGAGCATGGCCTGGTCGACGGAAGGGATGATATTACCTCGACCAATATCCTTCGCTCGAAAAAAATTTCAGATGATAAAGCAGAACACATTCTCGTTGGAAGAGCAAGCGGAAAGCTCGATCGTGTTGCAATAGCCGTAGAGGCTTCCAAATCGAGATTGGTAACTTCCTACGACACCGGCAAGCGTCCTGTGAGGTCGGCTACCGTCAATTCTGCATCAGAACCACTTCTTGCTGCCTGCTTAGCCGAGAGTGCAGTAGCACTCTACTCTACCACTTCTCAAGGGGCTGATATTAAACCTTTGGCTGAAGTATCTGCTATACCCCCGGGGCGACCGGGTCGAACTTGGTCATCTCGATTTCTTCGTCAGGATCGCCTTGCTATTGGACGAGGTCCCTCAGGCCAACCTCTACTTGTCTACGGCATTAGCGAGGCTGGGTTTTCAAAGGATCCTATCCGGAAGTATCAAGCAGGAGTCAGAGACAGCGACACCGCACCTGGTGGCGGACTTATCGACGAGACTTCGACCAGTTCTCCTGCTACATCGGTCTATCCCATCGCCCCAATTGCGCCATCGTCTGCAGCAGGTGGTACGGAAGGCGATATCTTCCTAAGTGGAGGTTACGACGGGAATATCAGGCTCCACGACCTGCGATCACCGGCTGACTCGACAGCAGTCTACATGGACCCTACTGAAAATTCCGCCATTTATTCACTTCTTCCCTTTGGTCGCGAGCGTTTCGTTGCTGGTGCTTGTCGTCATGCTATGATTAAAGTCTTTGATTTGCGTATGTCGGGTGGTAAACTCTACCATTCGTCAAAGGTAGAGTCCTGCAGTCCCGAAACGGCGGAAGCCACAAGGGCAACAGCCTCTCAGTCTGGTCGGCCATGCTGCGACTATCATCACCAAGCCAAGGCAGTCCGCGGCAACTATTCCATGTTCCTCGGTGCTGGTGGGTCTCGCAACCGTCGATCCGAGTCTGCATTGTACTCGCTTTCTGCTCCATCGCCGTTTTCACCTACATTCTATGCCGGCATTGAAGACGCAGTCGTACAATTTGACGTCGTATCCGCTCTTGATCGCCATCCAGATCCGTTATTCACGCATGGACTGACGACTGGGACGAGAACAGAGAACGGGATTCGGAAGTGGGATCCTCAAGATGAGGCATTGACGCTACGATTATATGATCAGGTCAACACCACAATGAATTCAAGATATCAGCAGCGACTTACCTTCCCCAAAGGCAGGACTGGCGAAAAAGGATGGGACGAGAGATGGCGCTGATGGATGATTGTCATGTCCAGGATACCAATGTCTTTTTCGAAAGGAGGCACCTTATGTGACATAATCAATGCCTCATCGACTGAACGAGTAAGGCTCCCACTGGTATTGGAACAGTGAGCCAGCTTCAGGTGCTGGACGCAATTCTTATCAGATCAGACTATACACTCTGACTCACCTTGGTATATCTGCTTGAGAAGCTGAAACATGCTGTTCTCCATGTACTGTTACTCAGAGATTGAGATTAAGTCGCTACCTCAAGTCCCTGTATGATGCACCCCACAAGGGGTGATCGGAATGTTTCATGCACCCCTACTTACTTACAACCAGATCTCCACGACATTTCGCCACTCTGGTTATGCACCTTCGTTTGCAGATCAGTGCATTGCCATTGAGTCGCTCAGATCCTGAGACGAACGTATCGAGCGTACCATCTGTCTGCTTGCTGGCGCCTCGGATAGAATTCGAAGTGTGAAATGCCCTTAGGCACACGGCCGTGACGTTGACAACCCTGGTATAACCCTGACCGTACCCTGCAGTGATCGCTGCACTGCTGCGCCGCAGGACGGGAGATTGCAGTCACATAACTTAGGGCCTGTTCGAACTCGCATCCGGTGGTAATTAGTACTAATAGTACGCACAGTACATTAGTACTATTTCAAGCGTGCAAATTAGCATTGTTAGTACTAATTATTGTTTGAACTAAATAGTATTAGTCGTATCAATAATTGTTTCTATCGCTTAATTCTACTAGTGTTCTTATATATAGAAACTTCAAAGTCTTAATTAAAGCTTTTATTATATATCGCAAAGCTTTAACAACTTGTATAGATCTATAATTTTATATAAAGAAGTGCAAATTATATAAGATAATTTGTAAATATTGCTTTGAAATTTGCGCAATTTATTAATTGCTTTTAAGATTGTTTAATAAAAATTTGTCGATTTTAATAGTAAATACTTAAGAGATACAAATAATACTATAATTATAGTATCTTCGCAAAAGTCTATACGCAAACGCGTTTTTTCGCGTTTTTTAATTTAAATCTTCTATTATCTATCTTTTTTACTTAATTATTATATTATAAATAGAACTTCGTTGTCTTCGATATCTAACAATCGTTATCGTTATAGTAAATATACTTCTTATCAAAGAGAGCTAGTCGCAGGAGTTATTACTTATAAAGTTTGTTTGTATTAATTACAAAAGAGCTTTAAGATCTCGCGATACACTATTAGTTCTAATATAAATTCAATTAAGCATCTTTAATTTCTTCTTAAAGAAAACGTCTACAAAGTCGATTCTTATATAAACAACGTAATTGATAATAAGATTAAGATTAAGAAGACCTTATTTGATACATTATATAAGACATAAGAGGCGTTAGATAAGTACTAATTGCATAATTTAGTATAAAGTATAAAAAGAAGAGTAAAGACACTTATTGCGTCGAAGAGATAATATATCAAGTATTAGAGCTTAGTTTTTCTAGAAATATATTTGTTGATCGAGTGCAAATTACTATCCAAATTACGTAGCTTCTCAATGCTTTAAATAGTGTTGAATTGAAATAATAAGAAGAATAATTTTTGATAAAGACGAGATTGCGTGTAGACTTTTGCGTTAGTATTGTATATCTCTAAAGAAACATTAGTACTACTATAGAAATATACTATTAATAGTAATATACACGCGATAGTTGTAGTTAATTAATCTTCTAATGTTAACAGAAATCGATTTTGAACAATAATACTTAGTACTATTAGTACTAATTTGAAACTCTTTATCGATACTAATAAAACTATCGGATGCGAGTTTGAACAAGTCCTAACAATAAATCTTTTATCTAGGACCGACGAGCATCTCTAGACGACAAGAGATAAGATATTCACTATTATTTTCTTGTTTAGTAATAAGGCAATTACAAGATCTAGTTCACGATTAGGGCTAGAACTTTCTCGCGAACGAATCGGAGACAATACTTCAAAAGCTTGGCAATTTGTATAGCAGAAAAGAAATTATTTCTAGCCAATTTTGAGAATATCTATATATAATATTTACATATAAGTCTATAAAGCTCTTTCTAGCACACATCTATTTTGCAAGCAATTCGTCTCTCGTATATCTTTGTTGCGCATTTAAAAGAGCTTTGTGTTACAAGTTGCGTGCTAATAAGTACTATCTATTGCGCATCGCTCTTTACAAGATAATTAGAAAGAGAAGATCTATTAACAAGATTAAGATAATCAAGATAACTTGATTCTTAAATATCTTGAATTCAAAATTAAGATAATTAAGATAATTAAGATTTTAAACATTTTAAACATCTTAAACTTCAAATAATAAAAAGATATATAACTTTCGAACACAACTTTCTTATAAACTGTGTTCAACTTATTTTAAGTCTTTACTTATTGTTATTTTGATTTATTGAATTATCTATAAAGATTTATTAAATATAAGATTGCTTATAGTTGCAATTCTTGTTATCAAGTAATTGCTTATATTACTTAAAGACGTTTACAAATCTCTTTAATAGTATAATTCTCTCTAATATCTTTTACGAAAGTACTAGCGTAATACTTTGAATACTTTAAGAATATTTATATTAGCTTAATACGTCTCTATTTCAAATATTAGCTTAACAATATCATGTCGATCAACATTTAGTAAAAACAACAAGATAAAAATTAACAAATCTAACGTCTACTATAAAGATTGTATCGATCTAAAGAACTAACTTATGCAAATAAATATTTATTTTATCTTTTATCTTGTTTTAGCGAATCAAAAGACAATTTTTGCATCAACATTTCTTAAAGAAAGAGTTCAATATTAACTCAAGTCAAATTTACGCAAATATTTAAAAAATTATAACAAAAATTCTTGTACAATATTTACGAACTTTAGCAACTTCAAGAAAGAGCTTCGAAAAATCTTCGAAACATTTAACGAGAAACAAATTGCAAAAAGAGTAATTTAGTATTTAATTTAACAAATCTTTGCAATAGACTACGTAGCAAGATTTCAAAAATATATCAATTTTATTAAGTAAAACGATATTGTATTTATAACAATATTTCGACGAGATTTTAAGAACAATTTTAAGAATAAAATTATGCACAATAACAAATCTATTAACGATATATTCGATCTTATCGAAGTAATTATCGATCTCGACGACAAGCTATATAAAAAAGCTATAAAAAAACAATATAATTAATTCTATAAAAAAACAAGAATCTTCTTTGAGTTAACAATCGAATATTAGTAGAAAGAATTTTGTTCTAATTAGAAGTACAATAACTCAAACTATCGTAAATCTATATTTATAGAATTGAATTTTACTTAACAACGCAAAGAGAAGAATTCTAAAGAAAAGCAAGATAACAAATTCTAGAAAACGTGCTATTTATGTGACAAATTAAATTACTTTGCAAGAGGTTGTCAATTATATAACTTAATTAATTGTTGATAAATTAATGTTATATTAAGAGAGATATTTAATAGTTAAGACAATATCAAGAAGCAAATTAATATAAAGACAAACATTCTTAAGACTAAATCGAACAAAAATTATTATCTAGTAAAGAACTTAAATTAATTATAGAAAGTTCTAGATAAAACATTATTAGATAAGGCACTTGTATTTACGCAAAAAGTCAATTAAGTACTTTAAGAAACTATTAAATCTTATAGCTCAACTATCGACTTAGACAAAGAGTATAACTAAAAGAACTTTTACAAATGTATAGAAAACATTACAAATTATCTCGAGACTTTAGTTAGCTTATCGAAGATTATAAACAAATGCAAAAAGAAACTAGAAAGCAATATTACTATAGAAAAGAATATATTTAATATTATTATAAAACAACTAGATCTTACAATATACGCAAATCTTAATTAAATAATTTGTAATAGAATAGAATTTAAATTAATTGCGTCAAAAGTACTTGCAAGATATTTGCGCGTTGCAAACACTTGTAAGAAGTAATATATATAGAAAGATTACAATTATCTTTTCTTCCAAGAATCTCGTCCCAAGATTCAGGGTTATTTTAGGGTCCACCCAGGGTTACGCTAGGATTATCGAAAAATTCTTGATGTATTGTGCACTTAAAGATTACTTTAAAGATATAATACTTAATACGTACTATTTCTCTTATCGCGTTTAACTAGCACTTATATATTATATTTAGAGATTACGCACAATATGTTGTTTTTATTAAACAAGCATATTTACGTCTTGCTTTATACAACAACATAATATGCAATCTAGATTATTAGATCTCTTATATAGTAATAAGGTGTAAAAAGATTGATTTTCTAGCTAGATAGAAAGCCTGCCTAAATACATAAAGTCGCGCCAAGGCGCGACTTCCTCACCTAGTAAGGAAATTCTTATTGGAGTGGAAATGCTAGTCTATTGCGAAAATACTAGTTATACCATAATAGTATCTCATCAAAAGAGAAAGAAGACTAGCGTTCTCGCTAATAGATTATAAAGATTATAAGCCATAAAGATCGTAAGTTATAAAGATAGCTATAAAGAAGATTAGCGACAAAGATAATCGTTGCGACAAGATAAAATTGCGATCGCAAAAGTAGACGTTGCAATAATAGACGTTGCGAAAGTAGAGATTTTGAAGCTAGATGTATTCGATTGTCTTGAAATAACAATTATAAGGCGACGTAGAACGATCGAACTAGAATCTAATTGTGTAAAATGCGTTTCAATAGCGAAATTTCCTTCTATCAAGAAAGAGAAATTTGCTTCGATAGTAGTAGTCGATGCTTCCTTAGCACTATTTGGACGACGTTAATAAATACGCTCTACTCTAACATTTTTAGTTTGTCTTAATAATAATAATTAAGCATTTAAGAATCTTGTTTCGTACTTCTTTATTAAGTCTATGTTGTTGCCCAATTTAGCAATACTTCTTTAGACATTTTACTTAGAGTCGTATCTTTTCTATTGTAGCAAATATTATGCTATCTTTTTGTTCTTGTATTTGCGAAATTGTTTGTCTACTATTCGTTCTATCTTATAGAATTTTTATTGCGATATATCGTCTTTTATCTTTACAAAGTCGAAATAATCGAGACGTAAACGTTTGTAAGAATCTTTCGCAAAATACGATTTCAATTGTGTTATAAATATTACGAGATAAATTTGTCAATTAAAACATAATTTTAGTTCGTAAGCTAGTTGTCCAATGCGACGTTTAATAAGAAACAAGTCGCATTGTTGTAAAAAGAGTTTTTTATTAAGTTTATCAAATAGTTGATATTTATAATTTAGCTTAAGATAAGCTTTCTTACTAGACCTTATTATAAGAGATATATAACAAACATTATAGTAAATCTTGTTTTTAGCATTAGCGAACGCGATAACTTCGCTAGCTTTGACGTAATATTCTAGGCAACAATTGCTAAGATTATTAATAATAAGTTCGACAAAACAATCGTACAATAGTAAGAGTGCTTTCTTAATCTTAAAGTCGTAGATAATTTTTGTAGACAACGATCTTGTAGCAATATTAAGATTGTTGTTTAGTTGCGTTTGCAAGAAAGACAAGACTTGTTACCAATTAATATTTAAATTGCTAGTAATTAAATATTGAAATGCAATTTCCATAATTTGATTTAATCGTTTCGATAAATTATTGATTTAAGAATAGTATATCGTGCTAGTCAATAAAAAGATTTCAAGTAATTGAAACACTTCGTTCTAGAACTTAGAAATAAATTTAGAGTTTTTGTTAAAAATAATTGCTTCTAAAATGCTCTAGTTCGTAGATTAAAGATGCGCGATTATTTTTCTAGCTCAAGCGACAACAACGTTCGTGAAATACCTTGCTATCAATAGTAATTGACGAAAGAATTTGTCGATAATAGTAAGAAAACAATTATATTTCTTCGATAGTTCTATTACGAAATTTATAACAATAGTATAAAACGAATGCAATGTCGTAAAGATAAACATAAGTTTTTCGTAAAACTCGTAACGTTTAGTTTGATTTATTTGACAAAACGAACAATGCTCAATGTAAGTACGAAGCTTTCTTAGTAATTGTAAAATATAAAGAATTTCTAAGATTCGAACGTAATATCAATAAGCTTCGACATAGTAATTCTTATCGTGCGACTATCGAAATATTTGTTCTTCAAGAGTCTTGAAAATGCATAGTTTGTTCTTGTTATTAGCAATATAGTAGACAAGATTGTTTTTAAGTTGAAAATAAACGTCGATGCGAAGTTTCTTAAGAACGAAATTCTTATCTCTATAATTAATATTTGAGGTTGAAACATTTGATCGTTTTGCTTCTACGCAATTTTGTAATTCTTTTAACATAAAGATGATTTTTTATTATAACTTTTTTTTAGTGTATTTATTAAGAATTTTCTTCTTGAACTTTGTTAACATAACTATAATCGTACCTTAATAGACATATATTTAATTCAATATCTTAGGATTCTTGATATTATTATAATAAGTGTCGAGATCAAGTGCTTCGATATTATTATTCTTTGCTTTTATAGTAGATTTCGCAATCAATAATCTAGAAAGTGCGTTCGAGATAATGTGTTGCTTGCTAAGATAATATTTTACATTTAATTAAAATTGCGACAAGTAAATAGAGATTCGAATTAATCGCAAATTAAGTTTGTTAATACAATTAAAAATTAAGATAGTTTGTCGTACGATTAAGAAATTGACGACATAATTGATAAAGACGATCGTGATTTTGAATGCGATCTCAATTATGTGTTGCATTCTCTTTATTACTTATACTAGTTTAGTTATCTTAAGTTTCGTAGATTAGTAATAGGATTTTGCGTCGTTAAGTAAACGATTAAGAAACAAAATTGATTTTATATCTCTTCGAATTAACTTTTCCAAATTGACGCTTTTCTTTAAGTAATATATTATTGCTTCAAACTCGCGTTTCTTGAAAGCATCTATATTAATATAAAGCATTCGATTGCGATTAAAATGCATTAGAAAGTCGACATAAGAAAACAATTTTTGTAATTAACGATAAACATTCAATTTCTTATTAATCGAGAATTCTAAAATCGTTCTTTAACTATATAGTTTTCGCGTTCGATTCTTATTTGACAATAACAATTGAAGAAGTATTATTTTTCTTCGTTGCAAGACTTCGAATTTTTGCGCGTAATATAATATGTAATTGCGAAGTTATCTAGTTAAATCAAGATAAAGTTTTAGATCGATTAGAGTAAAAAGAAAATCAAGACGTTTAATAACGTTAATCTTGTTCGTAACAACAATAAGATCGAAAGCATTTATCTTTTGTTCGAAAAAACTAATAATAGAATATTCGACAAATAATTTCTTCAATAATAGAGTAATTTCTTTGAAGTCGAGCAATTCAAATATAATGTGAAGATGTTGAACGTAATTCTCGAGAGTCTTACTAAATATAACTATATTATTCACGTATGTATGTGCGAAATAACAATAAGAACGCAACATATTGTCTATTTAACGTTGCACGTACGAAGAGAAATTCTTAAATCTTATAACAATAACATTAAATTGTTTCTAATTGCAATATAAGACAACAACGAACTTTTCTCGATTATTTATTTTTACACGTTATTGATAAAAAAAGTCTATTGCGTCAATCACAATAATATAGCTACACTTGAATATTTGTAACGTAATATTTGATTGCAATGGCAATAGATAGAAATTAGTAATTGTAATCTTATTAAGATTTCTAATATTTACGATTACACGTCTCTTACGTTCGAGATCTTTCTTCAAACGTTCTATAATACGTTATATCACGAAAATAGATTACTTGAATTGAATTGATTAAGTAGTAAATTGCATACAATTTTAAAAATGTAATTTGTCAAATTTCTTGTTTACGAATTCTTAATTCGTAAATCTTAAAGAATACATCTTAGTCGCGTTAATCTTGATAACATTAGACTTAAAAGTAATAGACGTTTAATCTTCTTTTGAAATATCGATTGTTCTATCGATATTTTGTTATATCAAAGAATATAACTTTGTAATCGCGAAAAATTGATTTCTAATCGTTTAAATAAAATTATAAATTGTAAATTCTATCGAGATAGTAAATTTTGTCGCTTCGATAATACGAGAAATCGAAGAAGATATTGTGATAAACTCTAGTTGTGCTTTCATAAAACTAATAGTAAAATTATAATATTTTGGCACAACATTATAGGAAGAAGAATTAGAAAACTTTGTCACAATAGCGAGAGCGCTAACGCTTAAACGCAGAATTTTCTTTACTTATAAACAACTTGATTTTGTCGTTAGATAATTGTACTTTGCGACGACAACATAACAATTCTCTTCTTCGTATTTTTGAATCGTACTTAGGCGAAAATTCTTTTCGATAATAATTGCCTTGTTCGTAATGTTATTAATCTAAATTGTACATATATTAACATCGATAATATATAAAAGAATTTCGTTATTATTAGATTCAAATCGCATAAAACTCTAAATATAGAGCAAGAATATTAGATCTTATCTTTAAGAAAGCTCGATTTTATCGCGAAAACAAATCGAAACAAAGATAATAATATATGCAAACATTATAATATTAGTAAATGCTTATATTATACAATTTAGTTTGTTCTTAATTGAAGTTATAATTATAAAAATTGTTATATCTTTGCAATTGTTAATAACAAGAAACTTCTTCTTGTAGTTAAGATTTATCTTTTGTAATTTTAGAATATCGAACTCGATAAAAAGATTCGCCTTTAAATTATTTATTATATAAACTTGAGCTTTAAGTTTATTGCAAACAAAGACACTTTCTAGCTTGCTATATATAGTAATTTGAATTTCAACGTATTTCGAAGAGAACAATATAATATTTTCGATATTACGAACTCTAATTAAGTGCGTTATTTGCTTTATAATAGTAGTAAATACTTGTTTGCGAAGAAATTTGCAATCAATAATTAACATCGTGCATTTAAAGTTAAAAGTAATATTATCGAATTTCTTATTAATTTTAACGACAATGTTATTTTATTAAATCGCATCAATTGTATTCTTAACAATAATATATTGTTATAATCGAAAACTTGTTCTCTTAAATATATTAAAAGAAGCGTTCGAATAAAGCATTTTATCGTAATATGCTTCGATAACGTCAAAATTTGCTTCAATAATCTTTTAATCTTTGTTTAACAATTTGATTTTGCAAATTTGAAAATATTTGTAAAGCTTATTTCTAGACAAGAATTTCTCTCTATATTGTTTGTAAATAGAATTTCGAAAATAAGATTTCAAGATTTGAAGAAAAAAGAATTCGACATTATAATCGAAAGATTTTTCTTTCTTAGTATTTTAATTATAATAGTCGTAGCTCGTTTTGTCGATAAAAACAAATTTATTATATTTGTATTTCTCGTTTGCGTAATATTCTTTTTAATCGTTATCGTATTCTTTAAATCTCGCATTAAGATTTTTGTTTTCGTTTATTTTATTGTAATATGCACGTTGTAATTGTTGCAAAAGATAGTGTTCTTATAAATGTTATAATTGCGTCTAATTATTGTAGTTTTAAAAGAAACGAAAGAAAGTTTGTGCCTAAAATTTATCTAACGCGTTTTAAGAATTTGCTTAAATAGATTGTAAAGAATTTTCGAATAATTAATCTCGCTTAATTGAAGCGAGTTGCGATTAACTTTGCGATAAATCTTAATTTGATTTGCTTTAATAGTCTTAATATTTATCAAACAATTAAAACTAACGTTGTTGTTGTTGTAAGACTTAATAAACAAGATTTTGATATAACAAAAAGATATTTTTGATTGATCAAAATTAATAGAAAGTAGGAAATTGAGCTCGCGAAGAATTGGAATTGCCAAAATTGCTAGAAATTTTGTAATTATTATCGCAATATTTGTTGTACTAATCTTAATTATAAGATTAAGAAGCGAAATTGTTAAAACAATTATTAAAATCTTCTTAATTTTGTTGATCTTTAGCTTGTGCTACGTGAATTATGTCTCGATATCTAGTATTTAAGACTTATTAAATTTTTTTCTTAATGTTTATTTCTATTATAAAGAAATTTATATTCGTAATAACACTAAGAACGTCGAGATCTCTTTAAAATTCAAGATCGAGATTATTGTAAATAAGAAAGATCTAATTATACACAAACATCTTTGTCGATTGCGTCGCTCTAATAATAACTTGAGCGTATTTAATAAATTTACAACGATAACAAGCATCGTTTATAATATATTGCTCTCTTGTTACAATAGCAAAAGCAATAAATAATAATTTCTTTTATTGTTTAAGTAGCGATCTAAATTAATGCTTAATTGCTTTATTATGCTTGATAAAAAACTTTTGTTTTTTAATAAGAATAAAAGTATATCACTTTAACGCAATTTCTCGAAGATAAATATAGAGATTATTTTTTATTATTTTTGCATCTTTAATAGTCGATATATTTTTAATGCGTTCAATAAACATATATACGTCGCGAAAATACGTATTTTTCTTGACATGTTCGATAGCGAAAGCAATAATTGTCGTTTTTTTATTGTAGTAAGAATCGAAAAAGTCGATTTTCGCAATATTTTACCTGTTAGCTTCCTAGTCGTTGACGCTAATATTATCGATAAAACTAGTAGAATCGAGAGAGTCTTGCAATCTTATATAATCAAATGTGATATTTCTTGCTTTTATAAGAGTCTAAAAAGCATTTTATTGTTGTTTCGTAAAATTGATCTCTTTCTAATTCGACATAGTTGTTGTTAATAACAATATAAATATAAGTTTCTAAGAAGTAATTCCTAATTTGATTGCTTTCGTAGTAAAAATATCGAAAGCACTAAATTCTTCTATCGCAACAAGTTTCTTAATAGACGATATTATTAGACAATTGATTGAATCTAGATTCGATATTAAAAGATAACGTTTATTCTATTGTTTAGACAAAGTCGATAAAGTAGATATTGAAGTAATTTTGATAGAGTAATTCTTACAAGATAAAGTAATTGTGCTTGATCAAGATAATAATCTTTTTATAGAAATTTTAGAGAAGATTGTTCGAATTTCTTTTAGATATTATAGACTACTATAAAGATCTTAATATCTTGAATAAAACAACTATAATTAATTGCTTACTCAATAGAATATAAAGACAATTTAACAAATTGTAATCAAGTAGTCGTGCAAGTCGTAGAAAAATCAACTACTTTTGCGAGTCGAAGACTATTAATAACTACGATGTAAATTGTCTTTTTTGTGTCGAAAATATTTTTAAAGAGAAAAGCTTGTCTAGAAGAGTTAAGAAAGTCTTAAATCTAATACGTTGCTATACAAAGCTTATTAAAATAATAAAAAGAAGTTATCGTAATTGTAAGAAGTATTTTGATAAGAAATTATTGTGCTTTAATAGCAAAAGATTGATAAACAAACAAAACAAAAGCGAGATAGAAAAAGACTACTACAACAATCGTAAACTTTCGTAGAACAATAATAGCAATTAGCTATTAATACATAAGTAGACAATAATTATAATATTGTACTTAAAATTAATAGTAATAGACAAAGCTATTACTTAATGCGTTGAAGTTATCAATTAATAAGATGTAAAAAGATTGATTTTCTAGCTAGGTAGAAAGTCTGCCTAAATACATAAAGTGGCGCCAAGGCGTGACTTTCTTACCTAGTAAGAAAATCCTTATTAAGGTGGGAATACTAGTTTATTGCGAAAATATTAGTTATATTATAACATGTAGAATATACAATGTTAAACTTTTGTACTTACAATTGTCTAACTTATAATTTTAAAAGAAATTGATCTTAAAACTTAAACATAATGCGTCGTATTAAGTCGAAGCACAAGCGCAAATACTATTGTAATAGAATAAAATTTAAATTAATTGCGTCAAAAGTACTTGCAAGATATTTGCGCATTGCAAATACTTGCAAGAAGTAATATATATAGAAAGATTACAAACTTGCTACAACAACTTATGTCAAACTTATCTAAAAGAAAAGAACAAAATTAATTGATTTTCTAGAAAGTTAAAGTTAGCAATCTAGCAACAAAAGAAAGCTTAGCGTAAATAGATGTTTGAAGTAGAAATTATAGCACAAAAGCAAAGAAAAGTTCAAATTTCTTAATAAAAAATATATTAGAGAAATGCAATATATTAGCTTAATAATAACAATTAAACTTAATAATGTACACACAATGTTTTATTATATTAATTAAGATCAACAATTGTCGACTTACAATAATAATCGACTTTAATACAATAGATAATTTTACAATTAAAGCTCTTGTAAAGAGAAAAGAGTATTTTACTTAAAAGAAGTTTAACGCTTACAATCTAATAATTGTAGATAAAAATTTATTATTCGCAAGAGATAAAAAGTAAACAAAGAAACAAAATTATTACTAATAGCTATTTAGCAATATTACGAGAAATAAATTTTTAATATAGTAAGAATAACTATTTACAATATTGTTCTAGAAATGTCTTGATTAAAGCAACACAATCTAGAAGTTAATTAAAATATACAAGTACTTAGATTTGCGCAATATAATTACGCAATTTATATTTAATCTATGTATCGACAATGTTCGATAATAGATAAAAGATTAAGTCGAAATTTAATTGCAAGTAGCGAGTTTATATTTTTGCAAAAAAACAATCTAATAAAGTTCAATTTAATAGATATTAACAAAGATTAACTAGATTATAAAGTTAAAATAAGTAAAGAAAATTGCGAATTTTCTAAAAGCTCTAAACTATTTAATATAACAAGAGAATTGCTAAAGTATATATTACGAATATACAACAATTAAGAGCATCTATTTTAGAAAGAGAAAACAATCGAGATTTTATTTAAATATTAATTGTAAAATTACAAGATTAAACTTAAATTAGACAAGCAATTTACGTTTAAACTTATATATATTTTATTCGAAAAAAAGCTAGAAACACTTCGCGAATATCTAGCAAAAAACAAAAAAAAATTATTAAAAAATTCTCATTACAAGCAAAATACTTGATTCTCTTTGTATTTAAAAAGAACAAAACGTTTCGTCTATATATTAATTATTGAAAGCTAAACAATATTACAATAAAAAATCAATATTTATTATTCAATATTAGCGAGCTTTAGAATCGATTATTTGAAGCAAAGTACTTTATCAAACTAGACTTACAAGAAGCGTATAACTAAATTAGAATAAAAATAAAGAAGAAGTAAAAGATAGTTTTTCGCACATAATATAAACTTTATAAATACACGATAATATTGTTCTAATTTATAAACGTCTTAACAACGTATTAGAAAATAATCAATAATATATTACGACAATATGTAGATCAATTTGTTATAGCATACTTAAACAACATTATAATTTACTCAAATATCTTAAAAAAATAAATAAATTATATTTTCAAAGTACTAGAATGTCTAGATAAAAGAAATCTATATCTTAAATTAAAGAAATGCAAATTCTATTAAAAAAAGATTAATTTTCTTAAATTTATTGTTAAACAATATAAAGTACGTATAAATTTCAAAAAGCTACGAACAATTAAAGAATAAAATCTATCTATTAACGTCAAGAAAGTTTAACTCTTTCTAAATTTTATAGACTACAATAAGAAATTTATCAAAAACTACTTTGTTAATACAATACTATTAACGAATTTTACGAAAAAGAAGATATTATAAATATAAAATTAATAGAAAAAAATTATTTTAGAATCTTAAACTAGAATGTTTAAAGAAACTAATATTAAAGATATATAATTTACGATTGTTAAACAAGATTAAAATCGACATATTAAATTTAGTTATCAATATATACTTCAATTAAAAGCATAAAAATATATAACATTTAATAGTATATCTTTCGAGAAAACTCTTGTTAGTCGAACAAAATTATAATATTTACAATAAGAAGCTACTTGCTATTGTTAGCCTAATCGTTAGATCGAGTTTTGGTGGCAAATTTCTTATATAATTGAGCTCGAGAATCAAATTTAAATAAAAACTTTAAATTTAAAACCCACATAACTTCCTTGTATTTTACTTGTATTTTTTCAAAATTACCTTATTTTGTAGAGAATTTAGCGCACTTTCAAACAAAAAAAGAATTACTTGATTTAGACTAGTCTACGTTAGATTGATTGCGTCGATTCGAGAAATCAAGTTCGATTTAAGAAATCGAATCGAATTGTAATGCTAGCGATCAATGATCTAGTAAACACGTTAGTGCTAAGCCCTTGTAGTAGCGACTTGGCGTCGTGTAGAGTTTTCTTCCTAAGAATTTCCTCCTAGAATTCTCACGAATTAATGTCTCTCTAAACTATAGTTCTACATGTTATGTAGTCTCGTCTTGTGTGCGCCAATGTAGCGACGTCTTGTCACACGTTCGTACACAATCTTACATTGTTAACTAAAACAATCTTTTCTCTTTTTGTGCTTTGCATTTGTCTCTAGCTTTTTCTTTTGTAAAAAACTCTTCTTATTTCTGCTCTTCTAATAGTTCTCTTTAAATTAGAACCTAGAGAGTAGCTAAGAGATAAGAGTAGAATATTAGTAAAAATTTTAAACTTAATATAACTTATTATGTTATATTTAATTTAAATATCTAAACAATTAATAGCTATCTATTAATAATTTAAGTATAATTGTTGTCTTAAGTTGTATACTCTAATTTATATAAAGTTTTAATATCGACTTTTTTCTTAATTATTAAGTTATCTATATATCGATTAATTTCGATATATTTGCAATCTATTGTTGTTTCGAATTTGTTACTACTTAATTTTGCTTTAGAATTGCTATATAAACTCGATATTATATTTAGAGAATCTAACTATACAAATATTAGCTAATATAATATCTTTTTTCTTTATTTATTGTCTATTATAGATTATTTTTTAATCTAATTAATAATCTTTTGTTCGATTAATTTTCTAAGAAGCAAAAAATTTTGTCGAAAAATCTTCTTTAGAAGTTGCAAAAACAATCGAGACAAAAATAGATACTTGTTGTTTAATAATTAATAATATATCGAAATCGAAATTAATATTGCTCTCTATATTTGTTTTTCTTTTTTTTAAATTATATATACTATTAATTTGTTGCGTATTATTATTTTGTCTTCTTCTTTTCGCAAACAATTGTTAAAAAAACTACAAATTAAATATTAAGTATTCGCATTTCGAGAGACAAATCGAGCTAATAAAGATTAAGATATTTACAAGATTTTGCAAATCTTACAAATCTATCTATTCTATATACTTAAATTAATATTGTCGAGATAGAATTTGCTCGAAGAGCTTGTTTTGTTTTCTCTATATTCGACAAAGTTGCGAAATCTCTATCGAGTTAAACTATATTTTGACGCATAAAGTTTTAATATTTGCGATGCACATAAACGTTTGCAATTGCTTGCTAGTTGCACAATTGCGTCAAACTATTATGTTTTTCGATTTAAATATTAGATTTTGTCGATTTGAACAAACTTTACTTTTGAGACAAATCTAATAAATCAAGAGAATGTGTACGCATCTTACGTAGATAGATTATAATTACTATATAGAACAAACGCATTTACGAGCGCAATGTTAAGAGATATCAAGATTGTCTCTCGCAAAGCTTAACTTAAACTTCTAGATTCTTGCAAGTAATGCAAGATTTATTAGATCAAATCTTGATCTCGCACAAAGTCAAGATATTAGTAACACAAAATTGCGACTTTTGTTATAATAGATCTATGTACATCTAGAACTAAAGTTAGGATTTATCAAATACAAATAAAGATCTTCTTCTATTTACAAAATAATTGTTGTATATTCTCTAATTGCTACAAGAATTGCAAAGATAGATATAATTGTTGCAATACTTATTGTTGCAAACAATTTCGAGAATTTAAATCAAGAATATGCAATTAATTGCTAAGCATATCGCGAGATATTAGAAGAACGACGACAAGAAAATGCAATTAAGCTATAAGATTTATATCTAGACGAACAATTAATGCAATTAAATTAAGAGACAACATTCGCGTTTTTGAAGATAGATCGAGCTAATAGAGATTAAGATGTTTACAAGATTCTGCAAATCTTACAGATCTATCTATTCTACGTACTCAAATTAGTATTGTCGAGACAGAACGAACTTGCTCGAGAAGCTCGTTTTGTTTTCTTTATGTTCGACAAAGTTGCGAAATCTTAATTGGGTTAGACTACGTTTTAACGCGTAGAGTTTTAATATTTGCGATGCGCATAGACGTTTGCAGTTGCTCGCTAGTTGCACAGTTGCGTCAAACTATCACGTTTTTTGATTTAAACGTTAGATTTTGTCGATTCGGGCAAACTTTACTTTTGGGACCAATCTGATGTATCAAGAGAACGTGTGCGTATCTCACGCAGGCAGACCATAATTATTATACAGGACGGGCGCATTCACGGGCGCAATGTTGGGGGATGCCAAGGTCGTCTCCCGCAAAGCTTGGCTTGGACCCCTAGATCCCCGCAAGTGGTGCAAGATCCATCAGCTCTAATCTTGATTTCGCACGAAGCCCAGATATTAGTAACACAAAACTGCGACTTTTGTTATGGCAGATTTGGGTACACCTAGGACTAAAGTTATGATTTTCCAAATGCGGATGGATGCAATTGTATTATCGTTACAAAAATTCAATTAGTAATTCAATTGTACTGTTAAGCCGCCAGATCTGCTTACTCCTTTAGGACAGCGCTAACCCGATCGGGCAATGTTCAATTGAACCAACTGATTCAATTGAGACTGCGCAATCTCCCCAATAGATGAACGATAACAAGGGACCCCAGATAAGTCGATCTTGATTGGATTCTTAGATGAGCGTTAGACTGTACAATCACCAGCCTCTTCGGTAAGCTGCTCTGACATCCATACATAGCAAGGTAGGCCGACTATCCCTCTAGATCTCTTACTGCACACAATGTTATGACCTTAGGTTACTGATTGTGACATGATTGCTTTTGGAGTACACCTGCGATTTTTTCCGGCGGACTTTTCCCAAGGTTTCCTTTTGCCACTTTGGAGAGATGGTCAAAACCTAGACCTTCGAAATTGAGGGGTTCACACTGTACTGCATGCTCTTCAGTCCGGATTGAACACAAAATGAATTCTTGATCCACGTGTTACTATTCTTCGACGCCTAATCTAACCGGTCCCTTATAGTAAACCTCGATCAGAGCAGAACTCTATCACATCAAGCCGTCCTCAAGACCCGATGCCAGCCCATGGTTTTCATGCCCATGATTGCCTCCAGGATTGGCGTTGATCAACTTTCCCGATCCTTTCACACTTTCCATCAGCGCCGCACGAACATCTGCAGGAGTTCCGGGGTCGGGTGAGTGCACTTGAGCGATATAATTTGAGGTCTTCAGCCCGCTAATCTTACGAGTCTCGCCGCCCTTCAAGGGTTGCATATAGATACGGTGGGTACCATCCTTGTCCATCTATATCGAATTTTGAGTCAGTACCATGACCTGCTCGGGGCTCTTTGGATGTACTTACGCCTTGGTGGTCGAGCCGCATACCAAGTTTGTAGTCCTCTTTGATGGTGTACTGCTTTGTAGCCCAGTTGCAGAACTTGTCGTCAGGAATACCGTCGAGGAACTCCTGGACACCATCCTTGTTGCGACCCATCGTGCAATACAGTGTGGCCTTCAATGTAGAAGGATTTCAGAGGACAAGGTCGACTAGCTGTCTGCTGGTACACCCGAACCAAAATTGTGCACAGAGAAGGTCAGCAACATCATAAGCGGAAATAAATAAGTCTCGGGGGCTCCATGGACAGTCATCTAGACGACATATCAAAGTATTACATGACTCTTAGTCTGCTCAGGCCGCTGTGAAAGACTTGACTCACTGACGAAAGGGGCCGAAAGAGATTATCTAGTTAATTATCTGCAATTACGCGATCACGATGTGTTCGGTCACGATGCAAACCAAGAACGACGGCTCTTTCTCCTTGATGTCCCGAAGACGTAGAACAGGACTCTGACACATCAAAGGTTTTCGGGGAGATTGTAGCATCGAGATTTCGAGTCAACATCGCCTATGAGTTCAAGCTTCTTTTTCACTGTGTGACATTGACTGACCTCTGTGTCACTCTTTTGTTAAGAATCGCAATTATAGAGTGATAGCGTGCCTATTCCGCATGAAGGTCTTGGCAAAATAGAGTGTTTGTGCTTTACAATCTTGTTTGTTCCTTCTTCTGTTATCAAGAAAGCGAACGACGTGCTTAAAGTATTGAAAGCTGACTTTGTGTGCTCCAAAAGAACCCTGAATCTTTTTCAGAACGACGAGTTCATCGCTCATATGGCTGAAGACGGCCGTCGAAATCCTTTGCAATGGGAAGGGGGCTATTGGAACAGTACGCCTGTCTGGCCTCGAGAGCCTGATCTTGCCGTCATCGGAACCTTAGCACAACTTCATCTAGCTCTCCATGTTCCGATGGCTCTGAGCGCTGCATTAACAGTTGGCTTCTTCGCAGGAGATGCTTTCTACAAGCTTTACCTCGTTTCTCATGCGCGGTCGAATACGAGCTACATATTCCGCGTGTCCTTACCCGTCTGTCCATTCTTCAAGACAGAGAGCGAGGCTGCTACCTTGACTCATTTGCGTGCCAACACCTCGATTTCAGTGCCGCGTGTCTTCGCATGGGACTCTAGCCCAGACAACGAACTAGGTTTCGAGTGGATCCTTATAGAGTAGATTGCCGGCGTACCGCTTCTGGATATCTGGCGAAAGATTGAGTGGGAGCGTAAGCTCGTCTTGATTGAGAGCCTTGCAGGCCTGGTCAATCAGCTCGGTTCCCATAAATTCGACCGCATCGGAAGCTTGTACTTCAAATCGGCGTTGACAGGCTGTGACGGCGACCTTGAAGAGGAGAGCGCTGGCGAAGGTACACCCGAAAAGCAGGGCCCCAAATCTGTGGCCGAGGAGCGATTTCGAGCTACTACCGCCAACGCTAGTCCGATGGATTTTGCTATCGGACCAATATTCTCTCCTATCTTCTACCTCGACAACCGGTTATACCTTCCCGGAAACAGAGGGCCCTATCGTTATGCGTCCGAATGGGTCAGATCCAAAATCGAGATGCAATTGCGATGGGTAAAGCGAGGCCGCATCGAAGGTGACCGCTCATACGCCAAGGGCTTTGAGAAAGAAGCCCCAGAGATGGGGACCGAATGCCATCGATACCTGCAAATCTTACCATCGGTTTTCCCAGACGAAGAATGCTCATCCTACAGACTCCACCACGGAGATCTCAATCTAGCGAATATTCTAGTCAGCCCCGGAAGCTTCGAAATTACTGGTATCGTGGACTGGGAGATGATCAATATCGTTCCATTATGGAAAGCCTCAGACTATCCTGTTTTTCTACAGGATATTGAACCTTTGGATGAGGAGGATCCGCCGATTCCCTCGTATGAGGACGAAGAGGATTTGGCCGTGTATACGCGGGATCAGTGGGATCACAGGATCCTTCGACACCACTACGATACCGTCACGGAGCGATTGCAAGGTGCGGAAGAGATTTCGAACAGAGCCGCCGCTGCGAAGAAGAAGCGAGAGTTTCAGTTTGAGATACAGAATCTTAGCGAAAATATCAGCTGGCCGCAGGACTGGCTGAAGGATTACGTGAGAAGTCTACAGGAAGAGCTGGAAAAAGATAGAGATATAGATGGAGTAGTCCATTGAAAGCCTCTTGTCGGATTAAAAGTCTGAATGACTCGACTTCCGACCCTCACCAAGCCAGAACAAATTCCGACTTGCCGAACAATTCATGCTCAATGATCATTCAACACCTTTTTTATCGAATGTGGATCACTTCTAATCCTAAGCTATTCATACGTCTTTTAGCATCAGTCTTGATTGGCTATGTTAGATGTCCTAAGGTGTGAGGGGAAGACTTTTGCCGTGAGTGTTGAATATCCAAAACTACCAGCTGATATGCCAGCAGTGACAGGGGTTCAGGACACGCTTATACGTCATTTCCAACCTCGGTTGATTATTCGCTTATTATCGATTCACTCAAACGCGTATATTAGTTATTTTCTTAAACACTTGTCGATATGGATCACGCTGTTGGTTGCAATATCAGTTTCTTGTACGTCTATACCAGAATTACTCTCTCGTAAACTTCATATCCTTGGCCTGCTGTTTGGGCAAAGCAATTCTCAGCCCCGCCGGCATCATGGAGACTCTTCCTTTGGAGGTCTCTGTGTACATTTATCAAGAGCTACCCAGGTCGGATCTCAAAAACGTACGACTAGTGAATCGGAAACAAAATACCTTTGCAGAAGCAGTGCTCTTCCATACCATCCTGGTACTCCCTGTTACCTGCAGTTTTGCGCGGGCGTATCAAATCATCCTACGCGACCACTTGGCCCAGTACATCCGGAAGCTTGTCTACTGCGGCGACATTTCTTCGATGTCTTCGGACGATAGAGTGCACCAAGGAATGTTGCCGCGTTTCAGGACATGGTGCCGGAAATGCTCCGCCGTTGGCCTACCGATGGTCGTACATGCAGTTCAGGAGTTGCCAAACAACCTAACCCAACGGGATCATCGAGCTGCTCGCCAAGTGCACCACAGAGAAATCTAGACCCAGCGGAAGCTATACACCAGCCGTGGATTGGAGCTCCAATTGTGCCGGATAGCCTTAGCTAGCTTACCGAAGCTCAAGGCAATTGAATTCGGCCTTAGCGCTCGTGTCGACCACTGCAGACAAGGACATTTGGACCAGCTGCTGCTCAGCGCAGCCGCGCATTACACTTTCATCGGTCGAGGGCTTCATCGACAAGGAACATATCATTTTAAATTCCCTTCTGCAGATTTTCTTGCGGCTACACAAGTTGCAACTACCGAGCTCGAGAACATTATCGTAACGAAACTAGATCTAGGCCCTTTGCACCTCGACCCCGCAATCAATGTACAGATGACCAAAGCCGTCATGCGTACGACGCATCTTCACCTGGGCATCCGTTACGTTGTCATGTCGAACCCCAACACCAAAAATTTGGATTGGCTAGCTAGAATGCTCGAGGCCGCTAGGAACGTACAAACCGTGGACCTTTCCTTCAAGTCTAGCTTTCTCGGAGGATCGTGCGGCTACCGCTACGGAAATGCAAGGTTCGGCTGGCACCTGAGCCTGTCGCAACTACTACGGTCTGGGACACATTGGCCGCAGCTACATGCCCTCAGGCTTCTCGGGCTATCGGTCGGTCAGAAAACTCTTCAAAACCTTCTGCTTACACACAAAGATACCTTGCGGTTCCTCGAGCTTGACCATATCAAGATCACGGTGTGCATGGGGGTCTCCCTAGACCGCTTTCTACAGGATACTCTACCTTCGGTGGATGCTACAATTGGGGAGAATGTCTTGTATGTTAGACCACCCGTCTTTCATTGGTAGTAGGTATGCTAGGAAACACGACCACGGAAGGGTTCACGGAAGGAGAACAAAGGTCGCTTGCTTGAAGTCTGGCAGAAACAGGCTCGAAGGCAATGATACTTTTATCATAGCGTGTTGCGAAGGGCATAGTCGACGGCGCTTGGTGAACCAACTACTCTCGGTCAGCTAATACACTTTGCTTTCACATGCGCAAAGGATTATGCCCCAGACCCGATATTCCTGTTGCTTCTGAGCTCGCAGGTTTTACGTTGCGTGCACTGAACCATCTCATACTTTAGCCTGCGATGCGCTTCTCGGCCAATACTTATTACACTCAGGCATGGTTCGTGTAAGATCATCATATGGAAAGTGATGAATATGCCTCTACAAGCTTTCACGGAATTGGGTTGACCTCACTTGTCAACCCCCCATCACTACTAGTGCGCTAAAATATTGGTGATCGTGGAAGTGAGCTACAACCGCTGACCTCCACTTATCATCGCCTCGAATCCTTCCATCAGCAACCCTCGAGCAAGCATTCCACTCCATCCGTACCTGGCGTTATCGATTCAAGGATCTAGAAAGATCAAGCGTGGCGATAGATACAGTACCTCCCACACTCTTCCACCACTATTGCCGGAGCCAAAATGACCGTCTTAAGGTCACCATGTCCACCTTTCCGTCCCTCGACTCCTTTCCTACCGAGATCAAGCTAGCCATTATCCGCTCCGTCTCCGACCTCAAGGCACTCCGTTCCCTCGTTCATGCTTCACCGGCTTATCATGCGACCTATCGTATCGCCCGCGACGAACTCCTGACCCAGGTCACTCTCGTTGAGCTTCGGAAGCGAAAGGTTGATGTCCAAACACCTGTGGAATTTGCGGAGGTCTACTTCCATGGTCCTGAAGGACTCAAACATCAAATCAGGGCCACTTTAGAGGAGCTGTACCGTCAATCGGCCTCGGCTTCGGTGATCCAGCTCAGAGCACATCAATGCATTGCACTCCTCGCGCTGGTTGATCTGAAAGGTTATCGCCGCAATGAGCAAATCCCCTACTCGACACGTTCACGTACCTATAGGGACCGACATTTCAAATGTATTACCCAGGACCATTTTACGTACCGATGTGGGCAATGGCATGACTATCATTGTCTAGATTTCGGCAGCCCGAGTCTCGAAGCGTGCAAGGCGATTCGCAAGCAGCTGGGTCAGGCTCATTCCTTCAATTCTAGCGATCTGCGCTATAAGAAAAGGCAATTAGCTGCCGATGCAACTGCCACTGCGAAGACGGAGGCTGACTACTTGGAATTGCACCCATCCACCAAGGTATCACTGTCCTTGTCAGCCATCTCATCGGTCGAGATCGCACCAACAACACATTTTAGGGCCAGCAGCAGCTCCAAGGGCCCTCTCGACGCTTTCGTCAAAAGACTCAGTGGGAGCAGGAAGCTGGCCAACTGAGAGATCGCTCATCGAAGGGCTTTGCTCGAGGAATACATTCTTATGCGAGAGCCGATGGGCTTATTACATTTCTCAGACACTTCGTGAGTAAGCATCTATTCTGTCTTCATGCCATTCAGCTCATATGCAGGGACTAGACTTCGAAGACATCGAGGTAGCCAACTGCTCTTTCACGATGAGCGTTCGTGTCTTTAGGCTCAATCCTTCATTCCCTCCAGTCTTCCTGCTTCGGACATACCATCATTTCTGTTGATCTCATTTTGTGATCTCCCGAATGAAGAACCCGGATACATATCTGAAGACCATACTATCCCAACATCTCAGCCATCACCATGTCTGCCGCTCACCTTATCAGGATTCATTGCCTCGAATTCCCCAATTCCCGCATCTTACAAGCTATACTCCCGACCAGAGACTTGATTTGGCAAAAGAAATGAACAAGCGAACAGTATGCTTCATCATTCATAAATCCATGATTCTCTTGAATATACCATCTTTCTGACAAAGCCCGAAAGATTGCCACTATGCCCACATGCCTCTCAAAAGCCGAAGTAGTGACAGGAGCAAAATCCGCAGAATCAAGAATATGTATTCATTCTCTAATAATCCTATAACTCAACAATTGAACCCAGTCAAGGGGGAAAGAGTCAACTCTCCCACATCCCCCCCCCTCTCTTTACCTATATTACTAGCCACGACTGAGGTCCGAAGCGGGTGATCAATCTAAATCGCTCTCTACGTCTTGGGGAAATTGGTAGCAGCCCTCAACCAGCTGAAAGACCTTCCATTCCAGCGGAAGTCGGGTAGCTCGATCTTATGCTCCAAGAACTCCAGGACCAACTCAACACCTGGCACAACAGCTTAGCAACTCTCTAGAAACCTTTAACTATAACAACCATTATATTTTATGCAAATACCCATTGACACATCAAGCTGCTTGCAATCCAGCTTTCTCACTCGGTGAAACCACCCATTTAAGTCTCTTCTTCCGCCACATACTCACTGCCAATGTACCATGCTCGCTCAGCCCAAGCACGACGTTCGCCAGAAAGTAAAACAATTGCGCTATCCAGTTGACCAGTTCCCAAGCAGCACTCGCGAAAACCCATCCCCAGCACCTCGCATCACTCTCAACTCCAACCGCAAAACTCCCCTCCAATCAAACCCAGAAATCCATCCCACCCTTCATTCACAAACCACACTGCACACACACAACCCCCCCCCCAAAATTCGCTCCCTCCTCTCGCTCCCATCTCCTCTCCCCCAAGCCTCATACCCCCGCATCTGTCCATAACCCCTAAACAACAGCACTAACCTCCGAAAAAACAACCCCCTCTCCAATATCCCACCGTCCTCGCCCTACTACGCTTGCCCTCTTCCAGCTCATTGCGCACATCTCCTCCGCTTAGCGCTATTTCCCGATGCACCTCCCCTAATTCCCGCGAATTTCTATAAAGCTACACTCCTCCCAACTCACCATTTCAGGCAGCGCTCCGACTCCCTTTTTGATGGCTGTATGGTAGTAGATTAGGGCCCATAGCTCCACCATCGGGCTAGTGAATGCAGACATGGCTGTCTCAAAGAGTTTCAAGGGGGGGAGAATGAGGTAATGTAGTCCTGGACGGGGGGGTATCAGAACTACAATACATGGCTCGTTGGGTGGTAGATAGCACCCTGGGAGCTGGGGTTCCTGGATCACTGCCCATTTGAAGTCCGAGGGGATCAGGGGTGCGGCGGCCCTTTGATATCTCAATGCTGAGTTTCTGTTGATAGCATTGCTCATTGGGGTCATCAACATTAGTGACTAATATAGCTTTGTGTCGTCATCTGCGGTTCACAGGCACACTAATCCTTGTGTGAAGGAGTGAATGATTCACATATGCAGTGCTTTGGTTGATCGTGCACTTGGTCCATAACTTCGCGTTCCTTGAGTATCTGGCCACACCTATCAACGTGTTGAAGTCAGTTCATCTTGGAGAATAAAAGATACGATCGAAAGCAGAACCAGTTTCAGCTTCAACCATACAGGATACGACCCAGCAGAATTAGGTTCTGCATCAAAATCGTAATGGAGTATCAAACTCTCAACCCAGTAAGCCCCTCTGTCCTTGCTCTTAGAACCCCCTACTGACTCCCTGCAGAGCACCCAAGCGCCACGCCCCCACCTTCTTAACCTCCCCTCCGAGATCCTAGACGTCGTCTTCCAACAAGTAACCGACATCGACTCACTGCTTGCCTGCCGCCAGACCTGCCACTGCATGTACGGGATCGACTCCCGGGATCACGCTCGGTTCAACACTCGCGCCACACTCGGCGCTCTCGCTGAGCGCGGCATCGAGCTCAGACGCCCGTGCCTCTTTGCGGAAGTGGCGATGAAGGATAACCGCCAGCCGAGCATGTACTTGCAGCCCGCGATTCGCGCTCTCTATCACGGTCAGTTCAGTCTGCATGTTAATTACTGACGCGCCTTGCTCGGGCTACAGCACTTCGTAGGGCATGATGAGAATCCTTCGGTGCCTCATTCCCCAGGCTGGAGGTATCAGATTGTGACGGATGAGGGGGGGAAGCTGTGGCTTTTCCTTCCGTTGGAGTACCCCTACGGGAGAGAGAACTACCACCTTGTTTTCTTGGAGCAGATGTCGGATGCGGATGTTGTGACCGTGAGGGCGAAGTTGTGGTTCGAGGGCGGTACGATGTAGGCGGGGTGAACTCCATAAATGACTTATGGATTGTAGACCGAGCAAGGTTCAAGGGATGAGCAACACATAGAAACGGTAGGGGGTAAATCGGGGTAGCTTCGTGCGCATGCTAAGAAGAAGGTCCTAACGATAAACGAGTTCAATCAATTCAACGAATGAACAGCACAGTACCAGATGTCTGTTGGAAGCATCGCTCAAGTACAAATTGTAACCATGCAAGTGAAGGTAGGAACGCGGACGCGAAAACTTTGCGCTCGGTGATGTAACACTAGAAACCTTACAGTAACGAAGGACCAGGGCGCCTAGCTATTTGAGGACTTCATACTTCGACAAGAGCTATCAAAGATTGCAAGAGATGCATCCGCTCACATTGGGCTTATCATACCTGATTAGATAGGACTCACTCTCCCATCCTGATGTTCCGCTAGCTTTATCTCCTCGACAGGAGAGCCGAAGGCGGGGTGGTGTGCATGGAGATGCTCGTCGCCTTCTAGCTCGTTAGAAATAGTCTGAGTACTATGCTCTTCCACTGCCGGCTGCTGGCCCGACGATTGTGGCGCGTTCGATGGAAACCAAAGCTGTTCCTCATTCAAAGGTGGCCGCGGGGCATGTGGGGGAGGAAGCTCGGCCATCGGAGGCTCGCTCTGGGCATAGTAGCCACCAGGCGCGCTACTGAAAGTGCTCACTCTCCGGTCGTATAGATCAGTCGGGCCAAAGGATCTTGGCCCGCTGAATATAGTAGAGCGGTCATCGAGCTGCTTCCTGCGGATCGCGCGATATCGACGGATGAAGATGAAGAGCATGGCTGCGAAGAGTGTAACGCCGCCCACGATACCTATCGCAATGCCAGCCTTTTCACTTGCAGAGAGTGACTTGTCGTAATGAACTAGCGGATATCGCAGAGTGAAGAGCTGTGTCGTAATGAGACTTGTGGCAGCCGTGCGGGGCCAGATGCGTGCGGCTCTAGCTTTTAGACCGGTAGGCGCTACCAAAGGGACTGCTGGTATCGAGTAGCAAGGTGTCTGAGTGCCATATAGATTGGACGGATAAACGGACCAGCCCCTAACATCGAGGTTAGCAACCGTGCAATGAAGAGAGCAGACAGGGTGCGTATGTACGTTGGACAACATGCACCAGACGTGGTGAAGTAATCTACCGGGCAAGAGTTCAGGGGGCCAGGCTGAGCCACACTGAAGGGACAGCATCCTGGGTTGGCGCTGGCGCAGCCCAACCACGGATATTTTAATATGGTTCCACCAACCAAGGTTGCCGCGGCAAACTGCGCGCTTGTACATGTGCCGGTCAGCAAGGAGCGGCCATCGTAGTTCACCACAGAAGCGGCGCTCGGGATGGTGACCGGAGTGGGAGTGTAAGTTGGTGAAGTTCCCGCGGAATATGAGCTTGCGGGGGTTGAGCCCGCAAAAGTTGAGCCCGCGGATGTTGAGCCTTGCGTTGTTGAAACATCGGTAACTCCACCGGAGACTGACGTTACTGCGCATCCCAGGAAGTTTGGAATCGTGATATTGACACGAGCGCAGAGGTTAAAATTGAACGATACAGCTTCTGCACCGACATTTAGCGGCGACAACGCCTAGAAGGCTGTCAGACGACTTACTTTGCTGGTCAGATATCGAACAATCCGAGACCAGGCAGCATGCTAGGACATTGATATAGTTGACACTGCTGCATAAGCATTTGATGTCTACACTAGAACAGGCGCCCTGGGAGTTGATGGTCGACGACTTGGAAAGGCAGTTTTGCTATACGCGATCAGCGACACCCCGAGTAGAAGAAGGCCACACCTACAGCGCATGCGGGAAGGCCTGCCAATTCTTGTGTAGAGGGTGTAACCATCGTGCTACTGTCGCTAGAAGATTGACATAACGCTGAAGTGATTAAGCCCGCAAGAATGACAGCGTAGGAAGTCATGTTGTCGAGTACCTCGAAGCCACTCAGGAAAGGAGTATGAGTTTGTAAACTTCAAGGGTGCCATAGAAGAGATGACGAAAGAATGAGAACAAAGAAAGAAGGGAAAAGTATCACGTTGCTCATCAGCCATGGTGGCCGCTCGCGCAAGAGATATACATTACCGCATTCGGCCACACTCAACTATGGAGCATCACAGATTGCATGCGGAGAGCTAAACGCAGATCGAGACGGTTCTACTGTGCCGATACATTTTGACATCATGGTGGTATTAAGCCCGGTCCCTTGGGTCGGAAGGGACTGCCTTTTCGTGTTTAGATAAGATGGATTGTTTGACTGTTGATTGATTAGTTGCTAAAAGATAGCGGCGGAGCATCAATCGCTGTTATAAATGGGTTAGAGGAGCGCGCGAGGGATGCCATAAGAGGTCGGGTAAGTATGAATACCCGGATGGGGTTTAGCGTCTCACCTTGCCGCTTTCGGCAAACCTTCCTTTTTCTAGTCCGAGCCTCGAAAACCGATACAGGAGCTCCAACCTTCTCACAATGAGCAGTAGCCCAGGCTCGTCCGATGGTACCAAGGACTGCCTCTACGTTCTACTGACAGGTGCAAACAGGTATGTGTCGCATGATGGAGATCGCGGGGCGCTGCTGACCCCGTGTCTGGCAGCGGACTCGGCCTCTCCATCTGCCTCAGGCTCATCGACGAATTTGTTGCAACCCAGGCACCTGCCATATCCCTCCACCTCATCATAACCACTCGCGATAAGCTGAAAGGTGACGACACCATCTACAAGCTTGGTCAGCGCCTTCGCCGTAGACCAAGGAATGAACGGATCGATCTCGGCAAATATGTCTTTCTCACCTCCGAGCAACTTGACCTCACATCCCTCCGCTCGGTGCAAGCGCTATCAGAGAAGCTGCTGAGGACACTGCCGAGGATCGACGTCGTCATTCTCAATGCTGGATATGGGGGTTATACATCCATTGACTGGCCCAGGGCGGCCTGGCAGATGCTGACCGACTTTCCGGCCGCGGTCACGTATCCCACGTACCAAATCGCCGGAGTTGGCTATACCACGAAGCGGCAGACAGATAGCCTGGACGACGAGCCAGCACTAGGTCAGGTCTTCTGCTCCAATTTATTCGGCCACTACATGCTAGTCAGCTACCTCGCACCTCTCCTCACCCAAGCCACCTCCGGACATCTAGCATCAAGGCGCCCGCGCGTCATCTGGACCTCCAGCCTCGAAGCCTACGCCTCCGCCCTCTCCCGGCCCGACATCCAAGGCCTAGCCTCCTCCAACGCCTACAAGTCCTCCAAGCGCCTGACCGACATCCTAGCGCTCACCTCCTCTCTACCTTCCTCACATCCTGGAGCATCCAGGCTCCTCGACAGCACGGAGGCCAAACCACCGGACATGTACCTCGCCCACCCGGGTATCTGCGCCACATCGTTCGTCCCACTGAATACCATCCTATACTACCTCATGACCCTAGCCTTCTACCTCGCCCGCTGGATCGGCTCCCCATGGCACACCGTCAGTCCCCACAAAGGCGCTTGCGCGCCCGTATGGCTTACACTAGCTCTCCAAGAGGAGCTCGATGCCTTGGAAGCCGACGGGAAGAGCAAATGGGGTTCTTGCGTCGACGTCTTTGGCAACGAACGGGTGACAAGGACGGAAGTCGAAGGATGGGGTTTGAGAGGGAAGATCGAGCGACTCGGCGCTGAGCAACGACGAGGGCGGAGGAGAGGTGTGGCAGACTTGACGGAGGAAGAGAGGCAAGGATTCATAGAGCTGGGAAGGCAGTGCTGGGAGCAGATAGATGAGTTGCGCGAGCAATGGCGGGGCAGGTTAGCCGTTCAGGCGCGTACGGCGCTATAAACCGACTCCCTGGCATGCGCTTTGTAATAAGGCAGAACGCACCGAGCTTTCTTGCTGGTACGAATTCGAGCTGTTCATAGAAACCCCATTATCATAACCATTCCATCACCACCTCGCCTTTCCTTCCTCTCTCCGCCTGTTCCCCCACCTACCCCCTCCCTTCACCTCTACCCCCCACCACCGCTCTCACACCCCCTCTACCACCAATTCCACATCCGCACATCCCATCGGCGTCGTGATAAACTTCGGCTTATAAAAAACCTGCACCGCCGGCCCGTAGCGCAGCGTCTTATTGCATGCTATCCCACCGTCAGCCTCTCCTTTCCCAACCCTCCACCTTCACCCCCAGAAACCGGGCTCACGTACCGTAAAACCCCCCCGAAATCGGACTATTCACCTTAATCACTCCCTGCTCAATGAATATCCCGTGGGTCCCGGGCCCGGGGTTGATCTCGATGGGGTTGTAGGTTGTGTTGACGCTATCTGCATGCCTGTTAGCCACTGCTCAACACTGCCAGCTAAAGCTATACCCCGCTCTGGTGAGCGTTGCTGAGAGAAAGTGGGGGACATACGGATCACAAACCCAGACTCCCCCCCACGAAAGAGAAGATCCCCCTGCCCATCTGCAAGCTCTTGCGCGGTACCATTCAGGAAACCGACGATGCCCGGGTTCTGAGCCGTTTTGGGGGAGAGGGTGGCGTAGTCAAGGGTTGGAGAGGTGTGGTAGGCTGAGAGGTAGAGATTTTCGAAGGAGGGGGTGGGGGGCGTGAGGACGTGGGATTTGAGTCCGAAGGCGGGGGAGTGCTGGGTTTTTTGGGTGCGGGTTTGTGGGCGAGGGTCGAGGTTGGGGAGTGAGATGGTGAGGGTGGGGAGGAGGAAGAGGAGGGTGGGGAGGAGATGCATTCTTGGAGGGTGGGGGAGGGGGTTGTGGTTTGTGAGGGGTGGGTGAGGAGAATGGTTTGGGGTGTGAATGAAGAAGATAACTTAAGGTGTGGTTGCGAGGGAGGATCGAGGATGTGGCGGGAAGAGGGAGAGTGGGGGGAACATGGTGTGAAAGGAGAGGTGAAGGACTCCAAGGTAAGAGATTGAAAGTGGTTACGAACGCGCCTTTGGTGACTGCTTTCATGTGGTGACAAACACGAGAAGCGAGTCGGAAGAGAAATCCGGAATGGGAAGATGCATATGCAGGTTGTGCGTACTTCGCCCGAACACGAGGTTGTATGCAAGATGATGCAAGGCGGCACGATTGGTGTTCCTTGGCCGACCACGACAGTGCAACTTCTCGGGATCTGTAGGTAAGGCTGTTCCTTGTGTTGGCGAGCGATCGTCAATTTGAATGGATATACAAAAGTGTATAGCCTAATAGGGAGGTTGCGCAGCCTCAATTGAATCAGTGATACATAGACTGACCGCGTCGGGCCGGGTCATCGAGTTCGAGCCGGGTTCCCGGCCCGCCAAGACCCGGGTCGAGTCAAGATTTTGATATCGAAAAGTCAATTCGAGTCACGATGTTGATACCAAGTATTCAAGTCAAGTTACGATGTTGATATCGAGTATCGACTCGAATTTTCGACTTTACTCGCCAAGACATGAAGCGATTTAGTAGTAGAATTTGTAGACATGAATTGTGTGTTAAATCTTATGATTTTTTTCTTAAAATGTTGCATAGTAATGCAATTAAATAATGCATTTGATTTCTTTAATGTTTGTGTAATAACTAGTTTAAGATTATTGTAATCTCTTGATTAGCTTCATTGTTATCAAAAAAAATGCATGTTCGAACAACAATTTAGTTGACACATTTGTTGAAAAAAGTGTATAATTAAACAACAATTTCGTTGACACGTTTGTTCGAAAAAGTGCATAATTAATATATGTAGCGAGACAATACGCTTAGTAGATAATGCAACAAGATAATGCAAATAACGAGAAAATAATAAAGAAAAAAATTGTTTCGTTCTTGGCGCATAAATTTTTCGAAAGTCGTGACGTAATAAATTCAAAAATAGAAATTCTTAACATTATGACAACATTTTCGATTGCTTAACGATTCGAGTCGATGACTCGAATTAAGTTAAAAATTGAGTCAATATTAAGTTGAATTACAATATTAATATCGAATATTCAAGTCGAGTTACGATGTTAATATTAAGTATTTAAGTTAAATTAGAAAGTTGATATTAATTTCTAATTCAACGATTAATCTAGTGATACAATTGGTTTTGCGAGAACTAGTAGAGTCTAGAATTGTTAGCCCAATAACGTTATATTCGATTGAATAATATTCTTCGCAATCTAATAATTATCGCATTTGATTAATTTTTCTCTTCTCTTATTATACTATTAATTATATTTATCTTATTATATCTTAATTAATTTCATTAATTAACAATAATTAAAATATATTTACAATTATTGCTTTTGTTGTTGTTATTATTATCATCTTAAGCTAATATCTTATTAATAATTCTCGATATTTATATATTAAAGCAATAAAGTATAGAGCGTTCGAATTCGATTTAAATCAAATTTTCTCTAAACAACTTTATTGTATAATAGAATTTACTAAGAAGAAAATTCGATTGCTTATTAACTATTTCGCAATTAATGTTATTAAGTAAAGCAATTGTACAAAATTGTTTTTCGAACTTGCTCTTTGTCTTCTTTTATATAAATTATCCTATTCTTGTTAATTGTTTAAATTGACAATACAATTTAATTGTTTTTTCTTTTATCTCTCTTGCGTTTTTAACAATCTTTTTAAATATTTAGAAATTTGTTATAACAATATTCTACAATAATATTTAATACTTATCTATGTATATCTTAAAAGATACGTTAAAGCAATAAAAAAAAGTAAAATAGATTAGAAACAAAAACACTATATAAGAGTTTATCGATAATTTTTTTTAAAGATTTTATAAATTAAATGTAAGATAGAAATTCTATTACTTTAATTATAAAAAAGCACACAAAATAATATAATTAGCTATTACTTATTTAAACAATTTAATAGAATTAATTTATACTTTTTGCAAAAACAAAATACACAATATTACAATATTGTAAAAGTTAAGATTGCAAAATCGATTAAAGAATTTATTTAAAAATCGAAGAAAGTTTTAATTGTATAATAATAAAATTAGTATAATTATTAAGTTAAGTCGAACATTTTTTTCTTAATTTAATTTATTCTCTTAAGTCTTGTAGAATTAAGTTAGAATCAAGATGCGAATTCGATCTTAGAATTAAATTTTGTCGAATTAATGTCAAGAACTTAAGCTAACTTCGTCGCGTTAGCATTCGCTTATCTTATCTTATCTTATCTATGCGCTAATTCGATTAAGCTAGCGTAGAATTTACGTTAATCGTATATAATTAGCGCGTTATATAACGTTACGTAATTGAGCGAGTTAAATTAAACGTTCGACACGTCTTATGCGTTTGATTTTCTCAATTAAGCTAGAACTTTTGTTCGATCTTAAAATTAGAGTTGAGCGAATCAACTTGTTTGAATTAAAATCCAACTCGTCAATTACGCTAAATAAAATCTATATTTATTAATTGTATATTATATCTTTCTATTTAAATTATATAAATAAAAGATAAATCTTTTTTAATAAGCAAATGTTCGAAGCTTGTATTGTTGTCGAAAACTTCTTTAATTTAATTTAGAATTTATAAATATTTAATACTTTTAAGACACAAATAAAAATAAGTTTACAATCTATTAAAAATCTCTATTTAGCAACAATTCTTCTAACTAATTGTTATATATATCTACAAAATAATTAAATAAAATCTTGTTTTGCAATGTAATCTTCTATAGACTAGTCGCGCTAACCCGGAAATATCACGTGCAAATGCTAAGATCTAGGTCAAAAAAAAATCGAGAAATCAAATTGCTCAAAGTAGTTTAGTCGATTACTATAAGTAGTTTAGCGCGAAGCGCGCTAAACTAATTTGAGCGATTCGATTCCAAAAAATCGTCGCGACCCAATCTTGGCGCTAGGTTGAATCAAAGGAGTGATATCATAACTTGACTCGACGATTAGTTTAATCTTCTAGTCTTTTAAAATATTTACAAGTCGATAAAATCTTTAACAATCTCGAAAGCTCTATATTATAAAAATATTAAATTTTTCTCTTTATATTTATATATATATCTAGTTTCGATTAAGTGTTTTGATATTAATTTTTATTGCTTGTTGTTTTAAATTTTGTTATTAATATTTAAATATTAAAATATAAAGAAGAATCTTTAACTAGATTTCTAGAGACAATTTTTGTTCTTTCTTTTTTCTTTTGTTATTTCTTATTATTATTATATTAAATTTTCGCAACTAACGTAATCGACAGATTAAATTTCAATTCGAACAAGTTAATTTATTTAACTCTAATTTTGGAATCGAACAAAAGTAAACTAATCGCAAGGAATCGAAAATATCACGTGAGAACGTTAAATTTCGATTTCTCGATTTTTTTTTAGAATCGAATTGCTTAAAATAGTAACTTTTCGACTAAGCTAAACTTATTATATAGTAATAAGCTAGCTTCTTTAAGCGATTAGATTTTATTTAATTTCTTAACAATTCGATTCAATTTCAAAGTTGAAATCGAATATCGAATCGACAATTAATCTAAATAAAAGTTTTAGCTTAATCGAATAAATTAAACGCATAAGACGCATCGAACGTTCAATTTAATTTGCTCGATTACGTAACGTTATGTAACGCGCTAATTATACACAACTAGCATAAATCTTGCGTTAGTTTAATCGAATTAATAGATAAGATAAGATAAGATAAGATAAGATAAGATAAGATAAGATAAGATAAGATAAGATAAGATAAGATAAGATAATGCAACAAAGTTAACTTAAGTTTTTGATATTAATTTAATAAAATTTAATTTTAAGATTAAGTTTGCGTCTTAATCCTAATTTAATTCTACAAGACTTAAAAGAATAAATTAAATTAAGAAAAAAATGTTCGATTCAATTTAACGATTATATTATTTGCGACTATATATTTATATATATATCTTTAATAATTAAAAAGCTTTTGTTAATTCGATAAAGTATTATAATTATAAATAATATTATTAATATAAATACTTTTTAATCTAAATTTTATATATTTGTCTTAATTTTTTTAAAGATATTATTAATATAAATACAATTAAACGTTAATTATTGTTTTGTTTATTTAGAGAGAAAAATTTAAGATATTAATAAAATAGATACAATTTATATTTGTTTATATTGCAACTTATATATTATATGTCTTTATTAAATATTTAAAATTCTTAAAACAGATAATATTATATATAAAAGTCTAGTAATTAAATATTTTGTTATTGTTTTTTCTCTTAAATAAGATTCATCAAGATTCGAAGAAGAAATTTTGATAATAATATTTTTCTTTTAAATATTTAGATATTTTTTGCAAAAACGTCTTCTTTTTGTATCTAATATATCTTCGCATTACTTGTTATTGTTCTCTCTTTATTACTTTTATTTGTTTTCTTTTCATTACTTCTATTTGTCTTCTTTAATTGTATATAATACTTGCGTTTGTCGATTAAAAGATAGTTAATTATTGCTTGTTACACTTAATAATCTAATTTGTCGTCTTAATTTATTAGATAATCTATATCTTTTATATAATAATATAGATTTTTAAAGATATACTTAAAGTAAAAGCATATTCTATTTTTATAATACTCTTAAAAAAAGATCTAGAAACAAATCTTTAATTTTAGTTTTTCTATCTAATATAACTTTTTTATTTCAACAAGATTTTTTTAAGATATATTATTTATCTTCTTTAACAAAGATTGTTATCTTAGTATGTTTTTTATTGATTGCGTTTACTCTTTAAAGTATTTGTTTAATATTTGTTGTAAAATATTTAAATCGAAGTTGTTTATTATATTTACGCGTATTTGTTTAAATCTCTTCGAAATTTTTTTATTCTTTGCAAACTTTAGAAAAGCAATAGATTTAAAAAACTATTTTACAATTTTGCTTTTTTCGAATTTAATAAACTCTAACAATATAGATTTATCTAAAGACAATCTAGAAGATAAAATAAATAAAAAACTATTATTGTTTTCTAAAGTAAAGATTTTTATCGCATAACATTAATTGTTATCATTATTTAAATTTTCTATTATTATTATATTATTATTAGAAGAAGAACTTGCTCTTGTTATAAGATTTGCAATAGTTTTTAATTTCTTTATATTATTATTTGCATTTTTCTTTATATTAAAAAATATACTATTTAAGTTACTATCTTTAGAATTGCTTTAATTCTCGAAGTTATTATTGTTACTAATAGAGAAAATAATTAAAAAAAAGAAAAAGAGTTTGTAATTTAATTTATTCTTTAATTATTAACTAAGACATTTTCTTTTCTTTTTTTGCTTTGCATTTGTCTCTAGCTTCTTCGTTTATAAAAAACTCTTCTTATTTTTGCTCTTCTAATATGCTTAAACAATTAATATTTATATATTAATAGTTTAAGTATAATTATTGTCTTAAGTTGTATACTTTAATTTATATAAAACTTTAATATTGACTTTTCTCTCAATTATTAAGTTATTTATATATCGATTAATTTTAATATATTTGCAATCTATTGTTGTCTCAAATTTGTCTCAAATTTTGCTTCAAAATTGTTGTATAAACTTAATATTATACTTCGAGAATTTAGTTATACAAATATTAACTAATATAATATTTTTCTTCTTTGTTAATTATCTATTATAAATTATTTTTTAATCTAATTAAAAATTTTTTGTTCGATTAATTTTCTAAGAAGCAAAGAATATTATTAAAGAATCTTCTTCAAGAGTTGCAAAAATAGTCGAGACAAAAATAGATATTTGTTGTCTATTAATTAATAATATATCGAAATTAAAATTAATACTATTCTTTGTATTTGTCTTTTTTTTTTCAAATTATATATATTATTAATCTGTTGTATATTATTGCTTTATCTTCTTTTTTTTGTAGATAATTACTAAAAAGATTGCAAATTAAATATTAAGATTTTCTTTTATTTACAAAATAATTGTTATATATTCTTTAATTGTTGTAAGAATTACAAAGATAAATATAATTGTTGCAATGCTTGTTGTTGCAAACAAGTTCAAAAATTTAAATCGAGAATATATTAATTAATTGCTAAACATATCGCAAAACATCAAAAGAGCAATAACAAAAAATGCAATTAAGTTATAAAACTTACATCTAGACGAGCAATTAATGCAATTAAATTAAGAGATAATGCAATTGTATTATTGTTACAAAAATTAAATTAATAATTCAATTGCATTGTTAAGTCGCCAGATTTGCTTACCTCTTTAGGACGACGCTAACTCGATCGAGCAATGTTCAATTGAACCAATTGATTCAATTGAGACTGCGCAACCTCCCTAATCCAAGATATGACTCGCATGCTAATTCATGGCATTATGGCCGGAGATCTTTTTGGGTATCACGAAAACTTGAATCAAATGCTGGATGCTGGCGACCAAAGCGACAACGATCACTTATGTGACGATGCATCCCCTCTCAAGTCTGTATAGGCTTTCTCACAAAAGTCTCACAGCAACCGAGCCATCACAATACGCTAGCCTTTTACTCGTTGACCAGCTTAATCCTCGAACAGCATTCCAGCCACCAAAATATCAGTGACAGATCCTCCGTAAAATGAGACGAGATCGCTGCTAGGGTAACCCGTAAGAGTATTCAGTATAGAATTAGGTAGTATGCTGCAGTGGCGCAACAAACGATGCCTCATGTTTAGACCCAACAAGGTAGGGACTGTCAAAACAACCATAGCCCTTGACTACACTCATCTCATCCACATTAGCCGGTTTAGTCTTGAGTGACCAGCCCGCCTCGGAGTTGATCATCAGATCAGGTGAACCACTCCTAGGCCATAGCCGACACTTCCTTCGTCGCCACATGCAGACGCCGAATATTCCGAGTTCAGTTACAGTAGGTCCTCCTAGCCGAGTAACGAGATTTCCAGATGAAATGCTTGGGTCAGACTGTGGCTCCTCGTGAAGGCCGTGCGTGTCCTCTGCTACCGCTCCATGATACATCCCGCTCAAGGTGAGGAGTATGCCTTGCTGGACGACAGGATTGATAAGCTTCATGAGTATGTATGTATGCCATTTGGACCGTGGTAGCGTACGCAAGAAACTAGGAATATCAGTACCGTATATATTGTGCCCACCGCCTTCCAGAGAAGGCTTCAGTACGTGATTTCGCGCGGTTTTCAGATTGAGACCCAAGGCTCGCCCTTGCCTACCAGCTTCCGAATCGACGTCCATGGGATACGTAGGCACGAACGTCTTCGCAATAGTGGCGGCATCTTCGGGAGAGAGAAACTTCGCAAGCACACCTGGCACTGCAAGCGCTTGCTGCACTTTCTTGAAGGTAGCAAGATGGCCGAGTATCGAGGGGCACTTGATTGCACGAGAGCTTTCAAGCAAGACACGAGCGCGGCAGCCAGCGGAAGTATACTCCTCAGCATCGTAGCCTGCTCGCATGTAAACCACAGCGATCTCCGCGGGAGCAGAGAGCGAGGGCGACTCGAACAATAGCTCGCCGCCAGGAGAAAGATGGGTGTTGGCTACGACTTCTGCGCCGAAGATCACTCTGTAAGCCGGTATGCTTGGATTGGAGTCCCATAGACCATATTCCAGGGGTCTTTCATCGCAGATGTTCATATTCCTCGGCTGGACGACGAACAAGATTCCTGGGGTTGACGAGTTGCCTCGTCTTGAGGGCTCATAGGCGGCATGGGCACTGCGAAGGCCAGACACTAGCGATGCGATTGCGTTGTTAGGAGGCATTTCATAGTCTACCGGTGCTTTGATGTCTTCATTATGACGAATGAAGCTATATGCTCCGGTGCGATGCATATATCTAGTTTTCGTATCAGGTACGCTTCGTATGGTCTGATGGCCATACCCACTGATGCATTTCGGCAGTTCTGTCAGAATGTGCGCCACCAGCCACTGAGTAGGTGTTGAATTCGACCTGCTTCAATTGAGGATCTAGTGGGTCCCCAATCGAACCATTGCTGCCGCTATGTATCATGTAATCCGAGCGAAATATTCCAAGTTGAACGTCCTACTGATTTCCATCAGCCACGAGTCTCCACTTGAGTATTTGCAAGATCACAACACCAGAATAGGAGTGCTTCAGCCTTGCTTTACCTGAATCCAGCCTCTAAGCTTCACCTCTTGGTATATTCCCCATAGATTAGCCGCGAAAGACCCATCCTCGTTGATGAGCCTGTCGTGATATTAGATCGGTTGACAGACACGAACCCTTTTAACTAATCCGTCTCAACATACCCTTCCAGTACGTCATACAGCCACTCTTCGTCTTCAGATATGGCAGCATAGAGCCGGTTGTAGATGGGCTGCAGCCGCTGAGCTTCCTCAAAGAGTCGCTTAGGGAACGAACTCGGTAGCAGGCTGACACCAACTGGAACTGCGTGGACGTGCTCGACGTTGAAACCAAATTTCAGAAGCATACCATGAGTGATTTGCCAGTCCTTGATGTTGAATACTAAGTTGGCGAGCTGCTGCTGCCAAATGGCGGGCACCTTATCGGTGCTGAAGGAATCTTCCATGACGAGATTGAGCTCATAGTCTTCAGGCGTAATGCGCTGTCCTTTACTGACGCGAACCTGTATGAGACATGTCCCGAAAATCAGCAAAGGTTGTAAGCACCGCAAGTGTTCCTACGGACACGACGGACCTTAGGGTTAGTGCTGGTCTTGGCAATACTCCTGCTGTCGAGAAGAAAACTCGCCTTGTCTTCATCTCCCACAATATACTAAAGATCGGTATACTCTAGCAGATCAGCGGACGAGGCATCGGAATGGTGCCAGGTCTTCACACACAGAAGCATAGCATACTTTATTATTCTACCAGATTGTGTGTCTAAGCTACTTACTTCATGAACTTTCCCGATCAAACCACTGGACAGTCTCTAGAACCTTTTCGACGTCAGCCTAGCCTACGGTACCAGACCATCCAGCCTAGCGCTTGAGCCTAGGTATGACAAGCCGATAAGTGATCAATATCATTCAATGATTTCTCAAGCGACTGGACCGACAGGAGTGAAGCGGCCGCATCAATGGAAAATTCCGTCTGTATCATCGTAGGATGACGTTTGGAACATCATGATGGATGTACTAGAAAGGCATCAGCACAGGTCTGCATTGATGGAGAGCCAGTTTGCGCACATCCCGATATAACCCCTGCATTTTCATGCGCATAAAGCACTTGTACGGCACCATGTCTTGCGTCAAATAGTCGACGAGTGGTTTAGCCTTTTCATCAACTAGTACCTCCTTCAATAGCTGCCGTACGATTGCCCAAGCGTTTGACTTTTGCAGCCCCAGCGCCTGGATCAGCTGATTGAGGTGCGACTGGAAGATCGTATGATGGCAATTCTCCCATAATTCTCGCATATCCTCTGTGAAGATCAGACTTCCCGGTGGAGAAGATTTCACTTTGTAGCCTTGCTGAGACAAGATTGGTGTATGTAGCTTGAGGCCCCCGAAGTCGCGATAGGCAAATCCAACGAGGGTCTTGGATGTGACATCAAAGCGAGCCGAGATATTCTGGCTATGGGCTTCAAGGCTGACACCGTTCATATAGATTGGTGGGAGGGTACAGTGAAGGAGCTTGGAAGCGTAGCTGGAGAAGAAGGATTCTAATCAGTATGCAGATGTAGTGCAAGGAGCAGGGCAATACTGCGAAAGGAAACCTACTCGCGAAACCAGGCTTCCTTTTGGTCCTCGGTGCGAAGTTCGAACACTCTCTCAGCATGGCAGATTCCACCATCAGCACCCTTCTCCGACAACGCAGCGGATACAATCAATGTTTGGCCTTGAGCCCGAGCTCGAGCTTCTAGATTCCGTCGAATTAGAACCGAGCAATGCTTGGCTTTGTCGAAATCCGCATGACTTCCAGTGACTGCGGCGATTTCGTCGCAGACCCACATAGATGGTGGTAAGACGTCATTCAGTATCTGCGAGACTTCCGGCCCGATCAAAGCTGTCCAAGGAGTGATGGTCCGCAACGCGGACGTGATTCTGCATGCTAGAGCGAGCTTCAGATCGTGATGGAAGGTCTTTGACTCCGAAAGCGAGATCGTGCGGAGCGAAGACTGGGCTTGACCATGAAGGGTCTTCGAAGGCATTTGTAGAGCTTCTGGAATTTGTCGACGGATTGATGCGAATTGAAGTTCAAGGCAAGGCATGATGATCCGGTCCTCTGTGGTGGTCGACACATCCACGGCATACTGTTCGAGTAATGGCATCAGAAGATCTTCGAAAGGTCCTACTATGGCCGTGTAATGGCGAGGTACGGAGACGAAGACAACATTCGGCTCTTGGAGTTGGTGCAAATCTTCGGGAGTAATTTTAGGCAGGGGTTGTTGGGCTAATATGGTCCTATGCATCTGATGCAGTCCTTGATCAACTCGACTTTCAACCAAGAGATACGAGGGGAAGGTGGAGGGAACGAACAGGATGCGATGGATGACCTCTTATTATGGCTCTTTCCCATTCGATTGACGGACTGTGCAGAGAAGGTTCCGACCTGGATGATGCCTCCTGCAGCCATTTCTCTTCCATACAGGTCAGCTGGTGCAGAGAGAGAGGTTAACGGATATCTCCCCTACTTTGAAACTTTGCGGAGCAACTTAGTTCGGCTACTATCTGTGGCTTGCACGCGCTATCGTACCCCAGCCATGGAAAAATGAGGTCGAACAACGTTCCTGGATCCGTGGAGACGCCTTGGGTTTGATGACTGGCGTTGGCTGGCTCCCAGGTGAGCGGAAGCGCTAGATCATCGGGTGATATTGGTAACATTGACATGATTGATTTCTCCACGTTCTGGGTTCTCTCATGCAATCCGACCAACATAGACCCACTGAATCTATTATCGAACTCATCGCGCGGCACAATTCGAAGACGAAGATTGTCCTTCATGCTCCCGCATATCACGGAAATTTGAACGAGTCCCTCGTTGATCAGGGTTGCCAGAAGGCGAGAGGATGTTTCCCACATAGCCTGGTCCTCGATTGAGTCTGACATCGTCTTGGTAGGGAACGAAAACCAGACTCAGAGATACTGTGAAACTAGGACGGAGAGTGTGCAACTTTGAGATTTAAATGTAAATCATCGTGTAGGTAACAGATGTTGTAGAAGTCCTACCACCAAGAATTTTCGATCAAGTATTTACTCGCAGGTGATCAATGTGAATGCCGGAGTGTGCACGTGATTTGGAAACCAACAGCCAATCATCTCGACGCGTCCTGGAGAGTCTATCCATCACGCTAGAGGAAGTCAATTCGGGTATGTAATTACGTTCGTGAAGTTCAACGGGTACTCACGAATCTGCAGCATTGTTGACGACGACACCGAAAAGTTCTCACGGTGACAAGCATGACCGGGGTGACGTACAATTTATAGCGATGCCAGCGTTTCACATCTAACCCGAAGTAGTAAGGTCGCACCTTAGCTGCAGCCCCTGAGATTAAAGCGCCAAGAAGCAGAGTAAACAACACAATGTTGGGGATTTGAACGAGCTCCAAATTTGTAGAATATCGGTCCCTGTAGAATGAACGGTGGGAGCTGAAAAATAAATATACGGAACACATCCATTTCGCGGTGCTTTGCGGTAATAAAATGCCTGCAACAAGGCGAGTGGTCTTGTGCAATGTGCAATGATTGTCGTTGTGTTGAGCCGGGAAGTTGGCGAAGTGACAGAGTCATTATTGTGCTGATTAGGCGCGTGGACGCTCATCACTCAGCTTCTGCTTCATGCTTCTCTTCTTCGCTTCTCCGTGGTCATCCTCCATACCCATCAAACAGCATGAAGGACAAGTGTCGATAGTGCCATAGAGGAAGTGACGTTTCATTAAGATCCTTTGCAGAACCTTCATCCGCCTTCAGATTCCTCCAGCCTGGTCAGTGTCGACCTGTGCTACTTTTGATGAGCAATGAGATGTCTTCGAACGATCATGTCTTCGGTTTAGCATTTCCTGACGTCCTTCAACCAAGGAAGCAAATTAACCTGTCGGAGAGGCGAAAATCAAAGGAGACAATAATGAAACGAAAGCGGCCGAGGACCAGGAGCTCACATAGGTTCCAAAGGTCGGGACGCCCACAGGATAGGTCCTCCTTCTTCCAGAAACCTGAGCTATACTCCCAAGCACCTTATATTGGGCCGACAGACGTTGAGCCATTCTCAAGCTTCAAGCGTTCTCACGTTTCAGATTCGAGCCAGGAAGAAGAGGGATTCCCGGATGCCATGTGTCGAGTGCTTGGGTATTGGCAGACGGAGCCACATTCCCATGATCTTCTAAAGCGGCTCAGAACCGGATATCGTGGAAACGTGCCTCAGGCTCCGAAGCCTCACGTTACCAATGTCGGTGGTATATCCAACAATGAGCGTGATAACCATTCTTTGGTAGGCAGAAAGCCCCTTAGACCACCCAGCCCTCTGGTTGCCGGACCTGCTTGCTTATCAGACAGGATCGTCGAGCCCCTGACTGCTCGGTCCCACTATAGGCTCGAAGAAGAACCGACCAAGCGACCTTCCCATCCACCACTCGAGAGCCACAGTCCGCTTTCGATTTCCTCGATGTTACAACCCGCGCTGGGCGGTACTCGAGATCTCCGCGATGCTTTACCGCTAGCTCCCACTAGCTATGAGACGCCACATCCACGGGTTCTCCGTCCCATTACCTGGCAGGCTAATCTTCCAATCCACCCCAAACCGTCCACGGAAAGAATATTGGAGGGCAAAGGGCCTAGGGATAGAGCCATCTTCGAGGCGTCAAGCAGCCGCAGCTTCGGTGATCCTACCGATTACAACAGCAAAGGAGAGCATTAAAGGAATCCACCAGAAGGTTGGAAGTGAAGAGATAGCTATGGAAAGCGGCGAATACGGTGACAGGAGGTTATGCAAACTCGAGAGATAAGTCAGCTTCTGTGGGCCCAGAGGCTAAGTACCAGATGGACGGAATAACGGAGGCTGCACGGAGGGAAGAGATGTCCTACGCAATCATTGTTCTTGTAATCCCTGTGCAACGAGCTTACACTCATACTTGTGCGAGAACGTGCGTGCTAAAGAACACAAATCTTAGTGTAAAGTAGCTTCAAAGGCTTGTAGCATCTTCCTCCGGCCGAGATAGACAGCTCTGACCATCCAGGGTCTGCACAAACACTTGCTAATCGAATAGTCGCTAGTCTGACGAGTCCCCTATAAGTGGCCTCTAGATCGGTACAATCTATGCCCATCGTTTGGCAAGTCCCGGACGGTCATCAACTATGCTCCGGTATTCTGTTCAGCGCCGTCTGGTACCCTGACTGACTTCTTCAAGCTCAAGGTCCAAGGATCCCTTACGAAAATCAATCCACGTAGAACGACCACTGCATCAGCATCCAGACGACACTAGTAGTCGCCACGAAAAGCGGTGGTGCAAGTCCTTTGCCGATCTTCATCGTACCGTAGACCAGTAGCTCTCCAGCGAAATGACTCAATACGATCAAGTAGGTACAGAGGGCGAGTAGATATAGGTTTTTATCGTGGATGTAGTAGGCCGCATAAAGCCGAACCAGTCCTGACAGAAAGCTCCAGCTGCCAAAAAGTCGACTGGCGAGTGGAGTGACCTCGGCTGTGGAAGCTGGGCCATCGAAGGTTCGCCGGGCGAACTGGAGGAAGTGTAACATTGGGTCGTGTTCAGGACTGAAAAGGCAAAGACCTGGGTACCGTGTTCAGTGTTGACGCTAGATGAAAGGAGGATACTCCGTACCACAAGCAGCCAGTAGGGCAGGAAGCCAGAATACTCTGGGAGGATTGTCATTCTGATGGGGACTGTCGGAAAATTGTAAGAGAGTCCGATGCGTGTCAGTGGAGATCGTATTGCCCAGCGAGAAAACAGCCTTCGAAAGTGGTAGAGTCGCTCTCCTAGTTATGGTAAGCGAAAGGACAAATCAACAAGACTAAAAAAGGACACGGGCGATTCGCAAAAATACGGGACAGAATATGGTATCATCAACTTGGTGTAATTAATCCGTGGGGGCGCTTACAAGGTCTGCGCTCATAGCGTTCGACCTAGGAAGGTATTGCCGGAGATGCACAGCGCCTTCGCGCCTTCGCGCCTTCGCGCCTTCGCGCCTACTTTAGCTGCCGGCATCTATTTGCCGAGACAGGCAACTAAAGGCAAGCTGCCCACCACACGATGCAAATGCGGAGCTCAGCTTTCAAGGCAGCTGGATTGGCGGCGCCCATGCAGCAAGACGAATCGAGAGACTCATTTACGTTCCAGGCTGTTGATGCATACGGAGCGCACGGACCAAGTGTGCAGGTCTGTCACTTAAAACCCAAGTATTGCAATGGTCGAGCCGCTGATCTGGGAGCTTGCGAGGAATCCACTTGCATGGGATTTAAAACACTCTCTGCATACTCCAAGCAATTGAAACGCACCAAATGGCACTACGAATACCTACCTTTTGCCTTGTCGCTGTGGAGCCTCAGCTACGAGAGAGCAAACCGAGCGATAGCGGGGCGAAGGATTCTTCGATGGCAGGGCAAAGCTGCATGTCGTCCTGGCTCGTTTATGGCAGCCAAACCTGTTGGTGCGCAAGGAGATAACAACTGGTGGCCTACACTATCCCCACTCTCCTGGGCAAGGTGTAGCATGGTTGAAACAAGGATGGCGGACGACTCCCTACATGTACGTAGTAGATTAGCATGCAGGTCGCGCAAGCGCGCAAACGCGTGGCAGGCAACCACGAACATGACCACAACGAAGTGAGGGAAGATAGCTTTGAGCCTTCTTGACCATCCTTCTCTCCCCATTCTTCCGGACAGCTCAGTTGCAGCGATGAGTTCGACAATCTCGAATAAATCGGTGCTCGTTGTGGGCGGCTGTGGTTTTCTAGGCCATCATGTCGTCTTTCAACTGCTGGAGTCCCACGCCCTAGTCTCAGTCCTGGATTTCAAGCTGGATCGCAACCGCGTGCATGGCGTACGAATACCACAGCGCCGACATCTCGATCAAGGCGAACGTGGAAACTGTCCTAGCCACTGTCCGGCCGCAGGTTATTATCCACACTGCATCGCCTGTCGCCCTCTTCACCAACGCGGCGCTCTATTATCGCGTCAACGTCGACGGCACTCGCAATCTCCTTGAATGTGCTCGCAGTATCAAGACCGTCAAGGCCTTCATCTACACTTCCAGCGCATCCGTCGTGCACGACAGCATCAGCGACCTCATCGACGCCGACGAGTCCTTCCCCGTGCTCTACGTGCCGGACCAGAAGGAAATCTACAGCCACACCAAAGCCCTCGCCGACGACCTTGTCCGCGCCGCCAATGGCTCGGGCGATGGCATGCTGACAGTGTGTCTGCGACCAGCTGGCATTTTCGGCGAAGGCGACCAGAACACTCTCCGGAAGATGATTGAGAACGCCGAGGCCGGGAAGAACAGATTCCAGATCGGCTCGGGCAAAGACCTCTTTGACTGGACCTATGTGGGCAACGTCGCCGGTGCGCATATCCTGGCCGCCGAAGCCCTCCTGCTCCGGTCTTCCTCCGCTTCCTGCACAAACCTACCGCGAGTCGACGGTGAAGCCTTCTTTATCACGAACGGCGACCCGATGCCCTTCCGGGACTTCGTTCGCGCAATCGGCGACGCAGCCGGCTTTCCCGTCGACGGGAAGGATGTCTGGGTCATTCCCAAACATCTCGGACTTACTTTGGCGACGATTGTCGAGTGGATTGTATGGACGATGTCGTTCGGGATGCAGACATCGACTATGACGCGGGGCGGCATCCGATATAGCTGCTTGACAAGGACCTATCGGATTGATAAGGCAAGAGCGAGACTCGGGTACAAACCGACGGTGGATATGAATGAGGGTATTAGACGAGGGGTCGATTGGTGGTTGGCGGAGAAAATGAAGAAATCTCAGTAATTCTCACGCGCTTGGCGATGGGTTCTCACTTCACTCTCCTTCACCGCTGGTACCCAGCAGCTATCCCTATAGCTGAATGGCGGACTCGTAGCGTGGCAGCAAGCAATTTCCCGGAAAGCGCCGTGGAATCAGAGAACTTCTTACATCCTTCAAGAGCATTCAAGTTCTCCCTGCGCGATCACTTTGCACTTAGATCTCACATTTGTTGAGTTCCAGTCTGTCCAAATTGTTTGCTCGCCGTGGATACTTTCGAACGTAAAGTCATTCATCGAGTTATCTAATATTCTTAAAAGCAGCAGTGCACCACAATCGACACGAAGCGAAAAACAGAGATGAATAACCAAGCTCGCGCTTCCAACCCAAGTCTTTCGACACCCCAAATCATTCACAAGAAGCGTTTCGAACCCTCTGCATCCATCACTTTTGGCTCGCCAGCAGCCTCCGACCATGGCCCTCCTCAAGTTCAACGTAGTCTTCGCCTATCCGCCCTAGATTGCTCTTCAAACCCAAGCTCGGGCTCGTCATATTCAAGCTAATCCCATGGAACGACTTGCTCTTCGCCCCTGCCGCTTTCCTTCCCGAGGATCCGCGCGAACTGGAGATCCCGCCGGTGAACCGGCCGAAAAGACGGTAGCGAAGGGTGTCCAGGGTTTGGGATCCGAATTTGTGCTGCCTGAAGAACATCGGCATGGCGGGGACGCTGGCGCACAGGATTCCGACATTCATTTCGATACAACTGCACGCCAAGGGGCAGAAGGTCAATCTCAATGTCGGAACCCGTATTTCTTTGGATATGGCGCTGGAGTAATGATTGGCGTTACTTTGCTCACCTGAATATGGAAGTCAATGTCGCGTTCCAAAGCACGTCAACACTGCGTCTTAACCGAGCGCTCAGTACCAAGCGCACCAGGCTGGCGATTACTGCCCTATAGTAAGCGCTTGCGTTAGCCCTCTCTCGGTCTACCCTCATGCCTGGTTTCGTGCTTGTCAAGTCTGGGCTTCGTTGAGCTTACAGAGAGCCGATAGTGAATATCGCAACGACACCGAGCTTGCGTCGTGGCGTAAGCTGCAGCCGTAAGACCATCGCAATGGGCAGAACCAAATATAGAGATCGACCAATGTGTTGACAATCCCAGTGACGATAGTGACGATCCATACATCAAGACAGATGCGACGCTGCAGGTCGGCCGCATCAACGCACTTTAACTCCAAAGAGAAGGAGGCCGAGACACCGATGCCTAGGAAGATCAAGTAGCGCATCGTCTTGTTGACGCCGAACAGGCCGTAAAGGAGCAGCAACACGGACAGCTTGACCAGGAATATCACCAGTCCGTACGCCACGCCTGATGCTTCGATGACCTACAGTGAGGAGAACCCAAGAATCAGTGGAAATCGGGCGGCATAATTCGCTTCCTGTTTCTGGGGGGCCCAGGAAACTACATGAGGAAACGTACATGCCCAAGGCTCGGCGTTAGCTTGATTGCTTGGATATCCCATATGTGCTTGCCCAGTTCGTGGTCGACCACTTGGATTCAGTCAGCTGGCTTTGGTCCATTCGTCCGAAGACACGGCTTTCGGGCTTACGGTAGAATATGAGTCCTGAATGGGCCCCTGAACCGAGCTAGTTGGCATATATGAGATGGTTTGTAGTAAAAGTGGGCTTGACAAGAGGAGCATTCACCAGAGCGAGGAAACACAAATCTGATAAGATGTTAATACTCCCGGGAATTCATGTGGTTAATCGAGACGCGTACAGTCTTCCGGACCCAGTGCTCGAGTAAGAAATTTCCTGGTGTAGAGCCGTAGGCTGACGAATATTGTTGACAAGGCGAGGAAGACAACGTTGATAGCTACGACGGGGGCTTTCAGAGTCACGGGATTGATGAAGTTGGGGGACGTCCCTGGTGGAGGACGTCCAGCAGGGAGGTGAGCGAGATCAACGCCGGGAGGAAGTTGGGACGGGTCAATGATGAAGGGAGTGCTGTAAGTGGTGGAAGTGCGATGTCAGAGCTTTATGCTGGTGCAACACCAGGGTGCTATTCGACAGATTGGGGAAAGCATGGGCGATCAGCAGTGTGCCTGAATCGTCAAGATTTCGCTTTAGAAGAAACATCCACATTGCCAACAATCCGCATGGGGCGGAGCTCGTAGCCCATCGAAGCGTGGGGTGTGTGAAGGATGGTTTTGTGAAAGCCATTATTCGATGGAAAGAGATCGTGCCTCTTGCTGATCTTGCTAGTCGGCGTACCAATAACCGGTGGGACGACTTACACGCAGCCGTGCACGATCATCTTGAATCCCGTGGGTTAAGGGTTTGCGGCTGAAGAAAGTGTAGATTCTCCCTGGCGGTTGCTCGATGTTTCGTCCTAATTCCAACGGGTCTCTCTGACCAACCTCCTCACTTCATTCACTTCTTTACTCCAGCTGTTTGGGTAGAGGGAAGTTCGGCGGCACGATGGGAGCGTATCGAGGTCTCGGGTCGGGCGCAACCCTCTGTCCGATCCGTCGGGTCGGGTTGATTTTGGGTCTAACCCCGACTCGAGGATCACGCTAAATCAGACTATCGAAAATAGGAAGTCAGACTGCCCCAATGATACCTTTCCCTGAGGCAAGAAGTCTGTATAACCATTACCCAACCGGATTAGCGGCCTGGCATCCTTTTTATATTACTGTATCTCACCTCCTTCGATCTTACACACAATCAGGCATGCTCACTCTACCGTTTGCTTGAAGTGTAAAGTGTTAAAACGCTGGTCGGCCTTTCTCGAATCCCACGGACGTCGTCCCATTTTCGATTGAAGTACTCATGTAGGTCTCATGCCCCAGCGTACTGAAATACGACAGCATCTTGTCTGCAATCGATCTATACTTGGTCACACCACAGTCGATGTAGATCCCATCTCGGCAGATATTCTCGGAAAGGCTTTGGAATAGCACAATCGAACACTATGAGCTCTGCAACGCCAGCTGGGATACATGGTCCGTCGTTGGTCATCGGCGGATGCGGTTTCCTGGGCTTCCACATTGTAGCGGCCTTACTGAAAGAGCCTGCTTGGGGCCCAGTCTTGGTCATCGGCCGGAACCCCGATCACAACCGTTGCGAAGGAGCATCTTACCACAAAGGCGACGTTTGCAACTCGGATGAGATCCGACGACTTCTAGCCGACCTCAAACCTCGCATCATCTTCCACACGGCCGCCCCGCGTTCAGCTGACCCAGCCATTGCACCCGGTAACCACCTTCGCACGAGCGTCGACGGCACAAAAACCGTTCTGAGCGCCGCCAAGGACTTGTTACGCTGGTACTTCCGCAAGGGGTATCAGTAAGGGTTATGCTATTGGAGAGGTCTATAGGCGTCTTCAGGCAATGCAAGCAATCACTTGGTAACAAGGGATTGCAATTTAGTAGTTGTAACAATAAGTTAAGACTTAAGATAAATTGAACACAATCTATAAGAAAGTCGCATTCGAAAACTAGATATCTTTTTATTATTTGAAGTTCAAGATATTCAAAATATTTAAGATCTTGATTATCTTAGTTATTATTAATCTTAAATTTAAGATATTTAAGAACTAAGTCTTCTGAATTATCTTAATTTTGTCGATAGACTTTCTCTTTTTAATTATCTTGTAAAGAGCAATACGCAACAAATAGTACTTATTAGTACGCGACTCGTAATACTATCTCTTCTCTTCAAGAATTTTTGTTTTGAAATTATTTATTCTTTCTTACTATGTTAATCAAGCTAATTATCAAACAATATCGCAATTTTATTGTTAATTATTGCTATTTATATATTATTTTTACAATGTATTCTTGTTAAATTTAAATTTTATTTAATATATTTTGTTAAATAAATAGAAAATATCTCAAGTATAAGAAATATTATTAAAATAATTAAAAAAATAATTTGACTTCTAATTATTAGAAAATAAATTAAGCTATTTAGAAAACTAAAAAGTTAAATAATAAAATAGCAAAATTGTATCTAAGAATTGCGCAAAAGATAAAACAAAAAAAATATTAACTTTGTTGTTTAAAAAATATAAGTAATATAAAGTCGAAAAATATTCTAAAGATTAAAAAGAACAAAAAAGAGATTAAATATATTAAAAAGATATTCGAAACTTTGTTTCATATTATTATTAATTCTTTATTATTTACTTTTTTGTTCTTTAATACTTTGTTAACTTTTATAAGTAATTTTGTTATTAATAAAATTGTTGTAGCTTATCAAGATATTTTTTTAGATTCTTAAGTAACCTTTATATATTTATAAAAATAAAATATTCTTTTTACTTAATAAAATATTTTTAATCTTTTTGTTATAAAATTTTCTTAATTTTATATTATTTCTTGTTTTGTAAATAAAAATAAAATATATTTTATAAAAGTATAATTAACTTTGTTAATTTTAATAATAAGATATAAAATATTAAAAATACTTTAATATTCTTAAGTAAATTAAGTTTGTAATTAATTAATTTCTTTGTCTTCTTAACAAAAAACAATTTAACTTTAATATAATTTAATTTCTTATCTAATTTTTTGATTTTTTGATTTTTTATAAGAAAATATATTTTATTCTTTTTTTAAACTAAGATATTGTTTTTTTTTTGTTTTAATACTTAACTTTTTTTTTATATCTTTATAATATTGTTATATATCTTTTTTAGTATTGTTATTTTTTAATAACTAATTAAGTCGATAGATGCTTTTGCTCTTTCTTAAAGAGATTAAGTTTTTTGCTATAATTAACAAAGAATAAAGTTATTTTAATAACATTCTAAATCTTTGTATTAAGTACTAGTTATACTATAGATAAAAGTAATACTTAATTGTTATAAGTATTGTTAATATAGTATCTTAGATATTGTTTTAAGCTTTAATTTGTTTGCTCTATTTCATTATTTATAATTAAGTAATAGATAATAAATATTTTAAGTCTTGTTTCTAATATTAATAAAAGTATCTTTTAATAGTTAAATATAAAGAGTTTGTCTTTGTTACTAATTAGTTCTTTAAATATATTGTAATATTATATAAGTTAATTTAATATAATATATTTTAGTTGTTTTGCTATAAACTTCTCTTTGCATACAATAATATATAAATACTTAATAAATTTGTTAATTATTACTAGTATTAAATTATATTTATCTTTAATTGTTAGATTTGTTAATTTAAACAACTTAATAATAAAATTTATTATAATTTTATTTTATAGCAATTTAAATAATTCTTAATATTAGATTTTGTTATAGTTTGCATATATATTATATTTGTTTTGCTAATAATTAAGATATTGTTTAATATATATTTTAATAACTTGTTTTATCTAAAAAAAACTAACAATATTAATATAAAGCTAAAGAATTTTAATTACTTTTAAGTACTTTTGCAATAATCTATTATAATATTTCTTTATATAAATATTGATTTTGTCGATAGATATCTAGAGTTTTTCTTTCTTTATTAAAAATTCTTCTTTATTATTTCTAAATATTTGTAAAATAATATTTAGTTTATATTTATTTGCTAATAATAATTTATCTTTGTTAATTTTAAGTATATTGTAATTTAATAATTTTTTTGTTTCTATATAATTATTTCGTTTGCTAAAAATATCTACTTTATTATTATTTTTGTTTAAAATATATTATATTTTAAACTTGTATTGTTCGAGTTACTTTAATTATTATATTTGTTTTTTATTAAACTATTTTATAATAATAAAGTATAAAAGATTCTTATAATTTGTAAGGATTATAAGTTTTAGTAATTCTTCAAATATACTCTTTATAATTCTAGAAAAACTACAATAGTAAATAGGTTTTTGTTGTAAATATTATAATTCTATTTAATTAATAAAAGTTTTCTTAAAAGAAGTATTATTAAGTATTATATATTTTTATACTCTTAATTAAAATATGTATTAATAGCTAGATTTAATATATTAATTTTAATCCTATTTAACAATTATAAGTTGTATATTTTTGATACTAATTCTTTGAAATATTCTAGCTTAAGATTCTAAAATAATTTCTTTTTTGTTAATTTTTATATTTATAATATTTTCTTCTTTGTAAGATTTATTAATAGTATTATATTCATCTAGTAATTCTTAATAAATTTCTTATTATAGTTTGTAATTCTATAATTAATATTTAAATAGATACTTCTAATTGTTGTATATTTATAATATATACTTTAGCAATTTTCATACTATACTAGATAGTCTGGAATTCTTATTTGCAATTTTCTTTACTTACTTTAATTTTGTAATTTAGCTAACTTTTGTTAATATTTGTTAAGTCGAACTTTATTAAATTATTCTTTTGCAAAAATATAAATTTGCTACTTATAATTAAATTTTAATTTAATCTTTTATTTATTATTAAACGTTATTAATATATAGATTAAATTTAAATTGCATAATTATATTGCGCAAATCTAAGTACTTGTATATTTTAATTAACTTCTAAGTTATGCTACTTTAATTAAGATATTTCTAGAACAATATTATAAATAGCTATTTTTATTATATTAAAGATTAGTTTCTTATAATATTGTTAAATAGCTATTAATAGTAATTTTATTTCTCTGTTTACTTTTTTATTTTTTGCAAGTAATAAGTTTTTATTCATAATTACTAAATTGTAAGCGTTAAACTTTTTTTAAGTAAAATATTCTTTTCTTTTTACAAGAACTCTAATTAAAAAATTATCTATTATATTAGAATCGATTATTGCTATAAGTTAACAATTGTTAATCTTAATTAATATAATAGAATGTTGTATATATATTGTTAAGTTTAGTTGCTACTATTAAGCTAATATATTGTATTTCTTAAATATATTTTTTATTTGCTTTTATATTATAACTTCTATTTTAAGTATCTATCTATATTAAGCTTTCTTTTATTGCTAGATTGCTTACTTTAATTTTCTAGAAAATGAATTAATTTTATTCTTTTCTTCTAGATAAGTTTAATACAAGTTATTATAGTAAGTTGTTTAACTAAGATTTGCGTATAAGTTGTTTGCTTCTCTAATAATAGCATCTTTATACTTAAGTATTAATTTTTATATATTTGTCTTAATAAGATTTAGTTGTTATATAATAATATCGAATATATCTTTTTCTACAATAGTATTGTTTTTTAGCTTTTTTTGTCATTGTTTATAATCTTCGATAAGCTAACTAAAGTCTCGAGATAATTTGTAATATTTTCTATATATTTATAAAAGTTCTTCTAGTTATACTTTTTGTCTAAGTTAATAGCTAAGCTATAAAATTTAATAGTTTTCTAGAATACTTAATTATCTTTTCATATAAATACAAATATCTTATTTAATAATATCTTATTTAGAACTTTCTATAATTAATTTAAGTTTTTTATTAAATAGTAATTGTTGTTTAATTTAGTCTCGAGAATATTTATCTCTATATTAATTTGCTTTCTAATATTGTTTTAACTATTAAATATTTCTCTTAATATAATATTAATTTATCGACAATTTATTAAGTTTTATAATCGACAATCTCTTGCAAAGTAACTTAATTTGTTATATAAATAGTATATTTTCTACAATTTGTTATCTTATTTTTCTCTAAAATTCTTTCTTTTGTATTGTTAAATAAAATCCAATTCTATAGATACAAACTTATAATAGTTTAAATTACTATACTTTTAATTAGAACAAAATTCTTTTTACTAATATTTAATTATTAATTTAAAGATGATTCTTGCTCTTTTATAAAATTAATTATATAATTTTTTTATAGCTCTTTTATATAGTTTGTTGTTAAAATCGATAGTTACTTTAATAAGTTCAAATATATTGCTAATAAATTTGCTATTATATATAATCTTATTCTTAAAACTATTCTTAAAATTTTGTCGAAATTTGTTATAAATATAATATTGTTTTACTTAATAAAGTTAATATATTTTTAAAATCTTGTTGCGTAATTTAATACAAAGATTTGTTAAATTAAATATTAAATTATTCTTTTTACAATTTGTTTTTTGTTAAATATTTTAAAGATTTTTTGAAACTCTCTTTTAAAGTTATTGAAGTCTGTAAATATTGCACAAGAATTTTTTTATAATTTTTTAAATATTTACGTAAGTTTAATTTAAGTTAATACTAAACTCTTTTTCTAAAAAATATTAATACAAAAATCGTCTTCTAATTTGTTAAAACAAAATAGAAGATAAAATAAATATTTATTTATATAAATTAGTTCTTTAGATCAATTCGATCTCTATAATAAATATTAGACTTGTTAATTTTTATCTTATTGTCTTTACTAAATATTAATTGACGTAATACTATTAAGTTAATATTTAAGATAAAAACGCGTTAATTTGATACAAACATTCTTAAAGTATTCAAAGTATTACGCTAGTACTTTTGTAAAAAATATTAGTAAGAATTTATATTATCGAATAGATTTGTAAACATCTTTAGACAATATAAGTAATTATTTAATAACAAGAAGTTGCAGCTTAGTAATTATAATAATAAATAAAAACTTAAGATAAATTAAACATAATTTATAAAAAAGTTGCATTCGAAAGCTATATATTTTTATATTATTTAAAATTTAAGATATTTAAGATATTTAAGATTTTAATTATCTTAATTATCTTAACTTCGAATTTAAGATATTTGAGAATTAAGCTATCTTAATTATTTAGATATTGCAAATTGCTATAGCGCATAAGATCTACTTGACACTTTTGTCTAATTAAATCTAGCGTCAATATTAGAATTGTTGTATCGACTAATTTGCTTATATATTTGTCTTCGACAACTAGATAGATAATTAGACAATTACTTTATCTATTATATTATGCATTTAATCTAGTAATTTCCAATAATTAACAACTTTAATTATACTAACAATTATCTATCTTCTATCGATAGACTTATTGCAATAGAGTAGCTTGCTATATTAAGATAATATTAATAACAAAGTTTATTTTGTCTATTAATTGCAAAAGCAATATCTAGTTACTATATTAATATTTAATTTTTGTAAAATATCTAGCTTCTACAAAGCATTCAATTATTGTCGACAATAAAAATATCAATATATTAAATATCTATAATATCGAATCGATCTAAATCTATTCTTAAACAAATCTTTATCTTAACTTTTCTACTTAAGAAGTTTATAACTTAACTCGATATATTTGTCTTCTATATATTCTATAATAATTACAAGAACTTTATTGCTTATTTACAACTAGCTTACAAGAAAAAGTTTAAAGATCTATATTATAATTATTAGAAAAAGCTTTAAAAAGAGAAAGATTATTTGTTTAAAATTTACAAGCAAAAGCTCTATTAAGAGCTAGATAAATAACAACTAGCTTACAAGCAAAATACGTAATAATTGCAAGATTGTCTTAATAAAGCAATTGTTCTAAATTACGCAAGAAAAGTTATCTCTATATACTTCTTTTTTGTTGTTATTAGTATCGATACTTCTTCTACAATATTTACAAAGCATATATATAAATATTGTTCTATCAAATTTGCAAGCAATACTAAGTTGTATATATATATTTAAGAGTATTATGTAAAGAATATTGTCGAAACAATCTTTACAAAGATATCTTTTACAACGTTTACAAAGTTGTCTATTAATATTTCTATATACTTTTTTTCTACTATTATTAACATCGATACGCATTCTATATTGTCTACAAAATCGCCTGCAACTAAGATATTTATATCTGCAATTACATACATTAAAACAACTTCTAAGATATTTTCTACATCTTTGTTTGCAATACTTCTATCTACAATAACAAAGATAGTCTTTAAATCAAATATATTAAAGACATCTTCTATATTGTTGTCTATATCTTTATCTATCTAAGCAAAGATTGTCTCAAATACATGTATCGAAACAACTTCTACAAAGCGATCTTCAATAAATATCTCCTACATCTTCTATATCAAAGACATCTTCTATATTGTCTTCTATATCTTTATCTATCTAAACAAAGATTGTCTCAAAATTAGTATTACTAAAATTATTGCGAACGTCGATTTTACGTTATTAGAAATCTTACTAGAAAATCTTATTAAAAGATTATTAAACTATATCTTACAATAGACAATCTATTTCGTATATTTACTACTAAGAAATAGTCTTATCAAAAGAGTATTATCGTCGATTTTAAACTTATAAGAATCGACTAAAGAAAACGCGTTAATGTTATTCAAATTAATGGGTCTTCTTGATACTCTTCTAACGTAGCAAATGCATTAATTAGGCAATTATCAAGTGCTTCGCTTTATTGTTTCGGATATTAAAAAGATAAGTTTTAGATTTATCTTTGAAATCGACTTAGAGAAGATCTTGGAAACATCTAAACAACACCTCTTTATATCGATCTCTACAAACTATTATTGTCGCTTAAATTATCTCTAAACGATAACATCTTAACGTTGTTATCTTCATTTACTTTGAAAATAATTCTCGATTCTTCTTGTTCTTGTTGCAGGCATTTTCGAAAGAAGTAAGCACAAATTTCTTTTGTTTGACATGCATAGTAGAGACGTTTCAACATTATAGACGCTCTATATTCTAGTTTACTGCATATTTTATATACAAAGTTAGATCTTACGTTTGTTATCTAATTGTATAATTACAAGAACGCAATCTTTTTTCGAAAAAGATAGACAATTGTTACGAATTGTTATAATGCATAAGATTTGTTCGACACTTCTATCTAATTAGATTTAACGTCAACATTAGAATTGTTATATTAATCGATTTGCTTATATATTTGCCTCCAATAGTTAAATAGATAGTTAAACAACTATTTTATCTATTATATTATGTATTTGATCCAGTAATTTCTAATACTACACTTCGAATTCAAAATATTTAAGAGCTAAGTCTTCTTAATTATCTTGATTCTATTAGTAAATCTTTTCTTTCTAATTATCTTGTAAAGAACAATACGCAATAAATAGTATCTATTAGTACGCAACTTATAACAATATTTTATTTAGTTTTAATATTATTATTAGAATATTTTCTAGTATTTTTTGTTATTATTCTAAAGAAATCTTTTCTAATAGATCAAATATCAAAAATATTATAAGATTTATTATTATTTTTTTTTCTATAATTATATTCGAAAAAATTAAGATTTTTAATATAAAAAATCTTAATAATTTAATTTGTAATTTCGATATATAAATTTATATTATTATTAGTTTTACTTTTTGAACTTTAATAAAATTAAAATTTCTTTAAATAATTACTTTTTATTATTTTTATTTAATAGTTATATTAGGTTATAAAATCTTTAGTTTTATTAAATTCTATTATAAGAAATTTCTTACTTGTATTATTTATTTTAATTAAGATATTTTTCTTTATTAAATAATGTTTTTAAAAATAAAATAAAGATTTGTTAATATATCTAAGAAGTTATTCGAATTCTTTTTGTTAATATTTGCGCATAAACTTTTTTTTATTATTATTTTATTAAAGAATTCTCTAATATTTATTTTTAATAAGTAATAAATTATTTACAATAATATCTATTAATAATAGATAAAGATTAACAATTATAACAAAGAATTTAAGTATAAATATAAATATATATATATTTTTTATTAGAAAAATTACAATTTTAATTATTATCTTAATAGATAATAAGTATTAACTAATTTATTATTTATTTTATTAATAAATATATCGAAATCTTTAATCTTCGTATTAAAAAATTTTCAATATAATTTAATATCGACAAACAAGTTTAATTTGCAATTAGTTAATTCTTTAAAAATTAAAAAATAATATAGATATTTTAATAAATATTCTAATAGATATTTTATATCTATTCTTATTAATATAATTAAGTAAAATGCTAAAATTAACTATATTAGCTTATATATTTTTTATATAAATAAAAATTACTTCTTTATAAACAAATAAACTAATTATTAGATTAAGTTAAAATTTTAAAAGTTAAAATTAAAACTTAATTTAAATTTTTAGTATAAAATCGAATTATTAAGATTCATAAATTAAGTTACTTAATTAACTTGCTTAAAACAAATTCTTTTGCTTAGTTGTTAAAAATTTTAATCTAATATTATAGAATTAAGTTATATAATAAATTCGAATTTTTTGCAATTAATTTATAAACAAAATATCTAATATTTTTATTATTAATATTAATAAACAATTGCAAGCTAATTATTTAATTAATTTAATTGCGTTTTTATCTAATTTTTATATATATTTACTACTAGATCTTGTATTAAAATATAATAGCAAATAAAGATATATTTACAATTTTTTTCTTCTCTAAGAATATCTTTGTTAATAATAATAGTTTTTGCAATTAAGAAGTTTTAAAATATATTATAATAAATAATATCATGATATTATAATTGTCTTAATTATATAAAATAATATTTTCTAAAGAAAATTTTGTTAATATCTTTAAATATATTTTGATAGTAATATTTAATTAATAACTACTAGATTTTTAATAAAACAATATTTTCTATATAAAGAATTTTCTTCTTTTTAAATTATAAATTATCTTATTTCTTTTTAATTTATTTGCAAAGACTTTATATTAAATACTAATATATTTTTTTAAATAATATATTCTTTTTTATTACTTAAATAATTTCTTTATTGTATTTTTGTTATTAATTAACTTTGGTTTTTATTAAGAATAGTAAAATTGAATTTATAATTTTCTAAAATTACAAAATAATAAAAAGAAGAAATAAATAAATATTATAATTAAGTTTTTTAATATTAAGTTTAATAACAAAATAATAAAAATATATTTATTTTTTGTAAAGTTGTAACAAACTTGTAATCTTATTATTGTAACAATAATAATAATAAAAATTTTATAGTAAAATCTAGAAATTTTAGTAGACTTTCTATCTTTTTGCGCTAAAATGATCGTTTTAGATTGTATATTTCTTAGTATTTTATATTTTTTTTTAAACAAAGAATATTTATTATTATTATATTATTATCTTTATAATAAAAGATTTAGTTTAATAATATTACTTCTTATTACAATAAAATAATATTAAGATTTTACAAAATTTTGTCTTATAATTAATCTCTTATATATAGATAAATATTTTCGATTTATAAGATATAGATAATTATTGAATATCTTTAGTAAATATTATTCGACTTATATTAAACAAAGAACTTTTTATATAAATATATATAAAATAAGAATTGTTCTATTTATTTTTTGTTTCTAGTTGTTTTATCTTTGCAATAATAAAATAACTATTTATAATAACGAATTTTTTATTGTTATTAATTTTAATAAAAACTTTATTTGCAATAGTTTTATAACTTTATTAAGAAATATTGCAGTATTTCTTACTTTTAATAATATATTAATAGAGACAATCTAAATAAACTTTAAGTTAAAAAATTTTATTAATTTGTTTTTGTACAATAAGTATAAAACTATTCTTAATAAATATTTACAATTAATATATTTTAATAAATAAATTCTTGCAACTTTTTAAATTTTAATACTTCGAAATATTTCTAAATCGAAATATAATTTTCTTTTTAATAACAAAAATTTATTACAACTATAAGAGATTTCTATTTTATAATTTTAATAGTTATATTGTTAGAAATTATTAAATCAAATGCATAATGTAATAGATAAAGTAATTGTTTAACTATCTATTTAATTGTCGAAGACAAATGTATAAGCAAATCAATTAACATAACAATTCTAATGTCGACGCTAGATCTAATTAGACAAAAGTGTCGAACAAATCTTATGCGTTATAACAATTCGTAACAATTGCTTATCTTTTTCGAAAAAAGATCGCATTCTTATAATTATATTATTAGATAATAACAATAAAATCTAATTTTATATACAAATATACAATAAATCAAGATATAAAGCGCCTATAATACTAAAGCGCTCCTAATATATATATTAAACAAAAGAAATTTGTTCTTATCTCTTTTCGAAAATGTCTACGACGACGACAACAAGAACGTTAAGAATTATTGTCAATGTTAATCAAGATAACGTATTATCGTTTGAATGTAATTTGAGCGACGACAATAATCTATAAAGATCGATATAGAAAGAATAACATAGCAATATTATTTAGATGTCTTCGAGATCGTTTTTGCATCTTTAGAAATAAATCTAAAACTTATCTTTTCGACATTCGAAACGATAAAGCGAAGCATTTAATAATTGTTTAATTGACGCACTTGTTGCGTTTGTAAGATAATTGAAAAGAATTGCGAAGACGTGTCGATTTAAGTAATATTAACGCGCTTTCTCTAATCGTTTCCCACGAATTTAAAATAGACAATAATGTTCTTTTAATAAGATTGTTTCTTGATATTGAACATGCCAAATAAATCGTCTATTGTAAGATAATATTTGATCGTCCTTTAATAAGATTTCTAGTGTTTTAATAATGCTAATTTTAAGACAATCTTTGCTTAGATAAATAAAGATGTAAACGACAATATAGAAGACGTTGCGAGCAAAGTTGTAAGAGATGTCTTTAATGTAAGATTAGAAGACAATTTTGAAGATTGCTTTGTAGAAGTTGTTCGCTTTGTAAAGATCATTCCAATATATATAATTGCGAACATAAATATCTTAGTAACAAACGATTTTGTAGAAGTTGTAGAAGATATCTTTGTAGAAATCGTTTCGATAATCTTCTTTGCGTGATTTAAAACAACTGATTTGTCAAGACAATTCTACAATTGTTGCGTATTCTACTTATAAATCAATTGTTATTTATCTAGCTCTTAATAGAGCTTTTTCTTGTAGACCTTATATAGATAATTCTTCTTCGTTTGAAGCTTATCTTTAAACTCTTTCTCGTAAGCTAGTTGTAAACGAGCAATAAAATTCTTGTAATCGTTGTAAGATATGTAGAAGACAAATATATCAAGTTAAGTTACAAATTTCTTAAGTAAAACAATTAAGATAAAGATTTGTTTAAGAAATTGATTTAGATCGATTAAATATTATTAATAAATAATTAGAGATTTTGTATAAGTATTTATAAGAGTGTTTGCGAAAGATTTGAGATGCTACATAATAGCTAGATATCTTTATTGTTAACGATGATTAAATGCTTCGCGAAAGCTAGATATCTTACGAGAATTAATATTAGCACAATAACTAAATGCTTTTGAGACAATAAAGTAGACGAAATAGATTGACGTTAATGCTATCTTAATTGCGACAAATCTATTGATAGAAGATAGACATTGTTAACTTGTTTGAAGCTATTAATTGTTAGAAATTACTAAATCAAATGCATAATATAATAAATAAAGTAATTGTTTAACTATCTATTTAATTGTCGAAGATAAATATATAAGCAAATCAATCAATACGACGATTCTAATGCTAACGTTAGATCTAATTAGATAGAAGTGTTAAGTAAATCTTATAAGTTATAACAATTCGTAACATATATAAAGTATTACTATTTATATCTTAATTGCAATTCTTTGTTTATTATTATTTAAAATATTATTATTAAATTGTTTACTTAGATTTTAATTATATTAAGATAAAAATAGTTAAAAAATATATATTTTCAATCTTTACTTTATTTATATTAATAGAAACTACTTTAACTTTATTGCTTTTAAATTTTTTTTTTGCTTTATATTATATATAAAATTAAATATTGTTAAAGTAAAAATATTTTTATAAATACAAAGCAATTACTTGCAATATTCTATTAATTATTTTTTCTATATTTAATATCTCTAAACAATTAGATATTACATTGTATATTATTTTTTATCTTATTTTTATCTTATTTTTATAAATTAATAAATTTATATAAAAGTTGTATAATCTAAATAATACAAAGTTTATTAATCAATTTATTACTAGATTATTTATTAAATTGTTAATAAATAAATTCGAACTTAATATTTTTATCTCAAGAACAAATCTTTTTCGCAAAAATATTGTTTTTAAGAATATTGTTATTAATAATATTAATTGATCTTTTTTAATTTTGTTATTCGAAAGACTTCTTAAGTTTGCGAAAATCAATATTATACTATTTTATTATATTAGAAAAGACGAGAGAGAAGATTTTATTAACAATAACACTTACAATTTATTTTGATTATTAGAGTCAAATAAACGTAATTGACGCGACGTCAACAAGTAATTAAGACATATTTAGTGCGTCTTAACGCGAATTAATACAAATTGCAACAAACATAAAAACGAAAGTAATAAATATCAAGAAACTCTATAAATCTAAGAAGAGAAACGCGTTCGAGATAATTTCAATAACGACGTTAACAAGATAATGTCTTTTAATCAAGAAGATAACGTGACGTTTTAGCAACATTCTCGCGAAGAACAAGCGAATCGACTTGATTTCAATATTAAAGAAATTGAAGAAAACAATTAATTAAATAAAAAGAGTTAAAAAGATAAAGAAAGACATGCAAACAACAAGCACATAAGCAACAATAACAAAAAACTTATTATTGACAAAGCAAATAAGTAATCGAGAAAGCGTCGAATAAACATCTTTAGTACAACAATCAATTAGAAAGATAAAGTTAATAGCGTAAATTAAAGAAAAACAAAAGATAAAAAAAGTTTACAAGATAAGCGTTGCGAAAATAATAACATTAACGCGCAATTTCGACATTGTTAAGACATTAGTAACGCAAAAAAATATATAGAGAATAAAACGTTTTAGAAAGATAATCGTCTTTCGAGTAAATAGCAAGAGTAACAAGACAATATTGAAATCGAACAATTTTTGAGTCAAAAAGATGTCAATAACGACAATTATATATCGAGAGCGCGCAAGAGTAATAATACATAATATTAGAATCAAGAGTATATCGAAAAATATAAAGAAAAAGAAAGCAAAAATAATAAAAAAATTATGCAAGACAATACATTAAAATCTAAAGATTAAAGAGATAATTTAACTTATAAGAAAGAACAACAAGAAAAAATACATCTCGATTGTAATATAAATAAATTGTGCAAAAACAACAAATAAATTGATACAATTAAACGTAATTTACAAGTCGAACATAAGATATTACAATTCTATCTAGAACTAGATTAGTATAAGAAGTTTCTAGAACTTCGTAGTACAAGATATAAGTATATATAGTTTAAGTATGCTTAATAATCTTAACAACTAAATATACTAAGCAAATATGTTTAAAAGACTTAATAAACTTAAGCACTAAATATATTGAGCATCTTAAGCATAAAAGAATCTTATTAGTATATAGATCTCGAACCCAACTCTCTTATAAATTATGTTCAACTTATCTTATGTCTTTATTTATTGTTACTCTGATTTATTGTTACTTTGATTTATTAAATCATCTATAAAGATTTATTAAACATAAGATTATTTATAGTTGCAATTCTTGTTATTAAATAATTGCTTACATTGTCTAAAGACGTCTACAAATTTCTTCGATAACATAATTTTCTTTAATACTCTCTTGCGAAAGTATTAGCGTAACACTTTAAATATTCTAAGAATGTTTGTATTAAATCAACGCGTCTCTATCTTAAACATTAGTTTAATAATATTACGTTAATCAACGTTTAATAAAAACGACAAAATAAGAATTAACAAGTTTAACGTCTATTATGAAAATTATATTAATCTAAAGAATTAACTTATGCAAATAAATATTTACTTTATTTTCTATCTTGTTTTAGCGAATTAAAAGACAATTTTCGCATTAACATTTTTTAGAAAAAGAGCTTAACATTAACTTAAGTTAAACTTACGCAAATATTTGAAAAATTATAACGAAAATTCTCGTGCGATGTTTACGAATTTCAACAATTTCAAAAAAGAATTTCGAAGAATTTTCGAAACATTTAACGAGAAATAAATTGCGAAAAGAATAATTTAACACTTAATTTAACAAATCTTTGCAATAAACTACGCAACAAAATTTCAAAAGTATGTTAATTTTATCAAGTGAAATAATGTTGCACTTATAATAATGTTTCGACGAGATTTTAAGAACAATCTTAAGAGCGAAATTATACGCAATAACAAATTTATTAATAATATGTTTAATATTATCAAAGTAATTATCGATTTCGACGATAAGTTGTATAAGAAAACTATGAAAAAGCGATACAATTAATTTTATAAAAGAACAAAAATTTTCTTTAAATTAACAATCAAATATTAGTAGAAAGAATTTCGTTTTAATTAGAAGTACAATAATTTAGACTATCGTAAGCTTGCATCTATAAAATTAAATTTTACTTAACAACGCAAAAAAAAAAGCTCTAAAGAAAAACAAGGTAATAAATTCTAGAAAACGTACTATTTATGTGACAAATTACATTACTTCGCAAGAGATTATTAATTACGAAATTTAATAAATTATTAACAAATCAATGTTATGTTAAGAGAGATATTTAATAGCTAGAACAACGTTAAGAAGCAAATTAATATAGAGACGAACATCTTTAAGACTAGATTGAACGACAATTACTATTTGATAAAGAATTTAAATCAATTATAGAAAGTTCTAGATAAAACATTATTAGATAAGACACTCGCATTTACGCAAGAAGTTAATTAAGTACCTTAGAAAACTATTAAATCTTATAATTTAATTATTAACTTAAACGAAAAGTATAATTAGAAGAATTTTCACAAATACATAAAAAACATTATGAATTATCTTAAGACTTTAATTAGCTTATCAAAAATCGTAAACAAATGTAAGAAGAAATTAAAAAACGATTTTATTACAAAAAAGAATATACTTAACATAATAATAAAACAATTGAATCTTATAGTATATATAAATCTTAATTAAACAATTTGTTACAACAACTTATACTAAACTTATTTAGAAAAAAAGAACGAAATTAATTAATTTTCTAAAAAATTAAAGTTAGCAATTCAACAACAAAAGAAAACTTAACGCAAATAAATGTTTAAAGCAAAAGTTATAACACAAAAGCAAAGAAAAGTTCATTTTTTTTTAATAAAGAGCATATTAAAGAAATGCAATATATTAGCTTAATAATAGCAACTAAATTTAACAACGCACGCATAATGTTTTATTACATTATTTAAAGATTAACGATTGTTAACGTACAACAATAATCGATTTTAATACAATAAGTAATTTTATAATCAAATCTTTTGTAGAGAGAAAAGAATATTTTATTTAAAAGAAGTCTAACGCTTATAATCTAGTAATTGTAAATAAAATTTTATTATTCGCGAAAAATAAAAAAGTAAATAAAGAAACAAAATTAATATTAATAGCTATTTAGCAATATTACGAGAAACTAATTTTTAATATAATAAAAATAATTATTTATAATATTGTTCTACAAATGTCTTGATTAAAACAACACAATTTAGAAGTTAATTAAAATATATAAGTACTTAAATTCGCGTAATGTAATTACGCAATTTATGTTTAATTTATGCATCAATAACGTTCGATAATAGATAAAAGATTAAGTCGAAATTCGATTGCAAATAGCGAGTTTGCATTTTTGCAAAAGAATAATTTAATAAAGTTCGACTTAATAGACATTAATATAAATTAACTAAATTACAAAGTTAAAGTAAATAAAAAAAATTGCGAATTTTTTAAGAGTTTTAGATTATTTAATATAACAAAAAAATTATTAAAGCACATATTACGAATATACAACAATTGAAAGCATTTATTTTAGAAAAAAAAAAACAATTAAGATTTTATCTAAATATTAATTGTAAAATTACGAGATTAAACTTAAATTAAGCAAGCAATTTACGTTTAAACTTATATATACTTTATTCGAAAAAAAGTTAAAAACACTTCACGAATATCTAGCAAAAAACGAAAAAAAAAATTTATAGAAAAATTCTAATTATAGATAAAATTCTCGATTCTCTTTGTATCTAAGAAGAACAAAACTTTTTATTTATATATTAATTATTAAAAGCTAAACAATATTACAATAAAAAATCGATATTTATTACTTAACATTAACAAGCTTTAAAATTAATTATTCAAAGTAAAGTACTTTATTAAACTAGATTTACAAAAAACGTACAACTAAATTAAAATAAAAATAAAGAAAAAATAAAAGACAACTTTTCGTATATAATATAAATTATACAAATATATAGTAATGTTATTCAAGTTTATGAACGTTTTAACAATGTGTCAAAAAATAATTAATAATATATTATGACAATATTTAGATCAATTTGTTATAATATACTTGAATAACATTATGATTTACTTAAATATTTTAAAAGAATATATAAATTATGTTTTCAAAATACTAAAATGTTTAAATAAAAAAAAACTATATTTTAAATTAAAGAAATGCAAGTTTTATTAAGAAGAAGTTAACTTTCTTAAATTTGTTGTTAAACGATATAAAGTACGCATAAATCTTAAAAAGTTACAAGCAATTAAAGAATAAAAATTATTTATTAACGTTAAGAAAGTTTAATTCTTTCTAGATTTTATAAATTACAATAAGAAATTTATTAAAAAATACTTTGTTAATGCAATATTATTGACAAATCTTACAAAGAAGAAAACGTTATAAATATAAAAATTAACGAAAGAGAAATTATCTCAAAATCTAAAACTAAAATGTTTAGAAAATTCAATATTAAAGATGTATAACTTATGATTGTTAAATAAAATTAAAATTAACATATTAAATCTAATTATCGATGCATGCTTCAATTAAGAGAATAAAGATATATCACATTTAATAACATATCTCTTAAGAAAACTTTTGTTAATTAAACAAAATTATAATATTTACGACAAGAAACTACTCGCTATTGTAATCTTTTTAAAATTATAAAAAGTATACATTAAAAAATTATTAAAACTTACAATTCTTATAAATTACAAAAATCTTTTACACTTTATTATTATTAAATAGCTTAATAGAAGACAAATACGATAATTAGAGTAACTTAAACAATACAAGTTTAAAATACAATATACATTAAACAAAAATAACGACAAAGCAAACGCACTTAACAAAAGAAATAATTATATACAAACAAAAAAATTGTTTAATTACAATGTACTTAAGATTAACAAAAATAAATTATTATTAGCAAACAAGCATAAGCTAAATGCTATCTTATAAATATTTAAAAACAATAAAAAAAAGATTTAATAAAGAAAAAAAAAACTCTAGATATTTATTAACAAGATTGACAAATATATAAAAGAACATTATAATAAATTATTGCAAAAGCATTTAAAAGTAATTAAAACTCTTTAATTTTTACGTTAACATTGTTAGTTTTTCTAAATAAAACAAATTGTCAAGACATATATTAAACAATGTCTTAATTATTAACAAATCAATCATAATACATATGCAAGCTATAATAATATTTAATATTAGAAATCATCTAAATTGTTATAAAATAAAGCTACGATAAACTTTATTATTAAGTTGTTTAAGTCGACGAATTTAGCAACTAAAGATAAATATAATTTAATACTAATAATAGTTAACAAACTTATTAAGTACTTATATATTATCGTATATAAAGAGAAGTTTACAATAGAACAATTAGAATACATTGTATTAAATTAATTTACACAATATTACAATATATTTAAAGAATTAATTAGTAACAAAGACAAGCTCTTTACGTCTAATTATTTAAAAAACATTTCTATTAATATTAAGAACAAAACTTAGAATGTTTATTGTTTATTATTTAATTACAAATAATTAAACAAAGCAAACAAGTTGAAGTCTAGAGCAATGTTTAAGACATTATGTTAACAATACTTATAACAATTGAATATTACTTTTATTTATAACTTAATTAGCACTAAATACAAAGATTTCGAATATTATTAAAATAATTTTATTCTTCGTCAATTATAACAAGAAGCTTAATCTCTTCGAAAAAAAGCAAAAACATTTATTAACTTAGTTAATTATTAGAAGAATAGCAACACTAAAAAAGATATGCGACAACATCTCGAAAATGTAGAAAAAATTAATTAAGTATTAAAACAAAAAACAAAAAACAACATCTTAGTTAAAAAAGAAGAATAAAATATATCTTTTTACAAAAAATCTTAAAACAAGAAGATTAAACAAAAAATTAAATTATGTTAAAGTCGAATCGTTTCTTGTTAAGAAAATAAAGAGATTAATCAATTATAAACTCGATTTACTTAAAGACGTTAAAGTATTTTTAGTATTTTATATTTTATTATTAAAATTAGTCGATCTTAATATATCTATATAGAAAAATTTTTATTACAAAGTTTAGAAAGAAAGCAAATATAAAGTAAAGCAAATCTTAAAGAAGCAAGATCAAAATTATCTTATTAAGTAAAAAAACTATTTTATTTTAGAAAATACATAAAAATTAAAGAAGAATCTTAACGATTGCTATAATCTTATTTAGAAATTCTAGTAAAAACTAGTTTAAAAAAAGTTTTGCAAGAGCTCTTTTATAATTCGAGAAAATATCTCGAACAAAGCAAGATTAAAATTAGAGAACTTGTCGTTAAAAATAAAACTAATATACGAATTAATTCGTTCTTTCTTCTTTTCTTGTTTGTTCGTTTTTAGCTTTAAGATGTTTTACACTTTTATATTACTTATTGCTTTTAACTTTTGCAACTAATATTTACGTTACTTTTTTAAACGTCGAACTTTTATTTAAGATTCGAAAATCTTGTTATTTAACTTCTTAACAACATTTATCGTCTTATTTATCTCTTAATATGAAGAGATTAAATTATATTTTCGATTAAAGCGCTTACATTCGATGTAGCGAAAAGATTTCTTAATAATTAAACATTTGATATCTTGATCGACATAAAGATTTCAAAAGCGCATCTTAATATAATAATTTATTTGCTCTCTCTTTGCAATAGTATTGAGTCGACAAATAGAGCTTGCAAATGTCTTAGATATAATAGAAAAAAAAGTTTATTTTTAAGACGAACGCATTTAAGAAAAGAAATAGTATTACGACTCTATTTAGAACTAGATTAATATAAGAAGTTGTTAAGACTTCGTAATACAAAATATAAGTATGTACAAATTTAGCATACTTAGTAATCTTAACAATTAAATATATTGAGCAAATATATTTAGAAAACTTAGTAAGTTTAGATACTAAAACATATTAAGCATTCTAAGTATAAAGAAATCTTATTAGTAAATAGATTTTAAATACAACTTTCTTATAAATTGTATTTAACTTATCTTAAGTCTTTACTTATTGTTACTTTAATTTATTAAATTATCTATAAATATTTATTAAACATAAGATTGTTTATAGTTGCAATTCTTGTTATTAAGTAATTGCTTACATTGCTTAAAGATGTTTATAAATCTCTTCAATAATATGATTTTCTCTAATATCTTCTTGCGAAAGTAATAGTGTAACAAAAGATTGCAAAATATTATAATAAAGAATACAATACAAAGCAATATATAAAGTGTTAAGAGTATAAATATCTTATATATAAATGCAAGAATAAATAGCAATGCGTACATTGCGCGCAAAATTATCGCTTCGATTAATTCTTTTATTAAAAAAAAATTCAAGTAAAAATATAATGTTTGCAAGAGAGCTTACAAGATATTCGATTTCAAATATTTTAGAAAACAAAGAGAGAAAATAAGAATTAAAAAGACAATAAAGATAAAGTCTCTATATTACGTTGTTAAAATAACTAAAATAAATAAAACAACGATTTTAATTCTTGTAATATTAAGAAGTACAATCTTGTTTGTTTAGATTACGAACAAAAAAATAAAACAAAAGACAATAGAAGCAATAATAAATTAATCGACATAGATGAGTTGTATGCAAAGCACTCTTGTAATAACAAAAAAAAGTGTTATTTAACAATTAATTAAGCAAAAATGCTTCGACAAGTTAATAAAGAGTTAATTTATTTTAATAAAACAAATTAATAACGACGTAACGTTATTGTTGCTACACAACATATTTTTTACGTAAGAGATAAAGAATTTAATACGCACGAAAACAAATATAAAAGAGAAACTATAATAAAGATACGAAATAAGCTTCGAATATTATAGTATAATATTTATAAGTTAAGAAGCAAGATAATAATAGCGTTGCTTTAAAAAATGAAAATAAAAAAATACAATATACTAGTAATACAAGAGTTGTAACAATATTACGCAAGAGCAAAAATATACAACTCGAAACATGCGAACTTTACGCTTGTAAATAATAACAAACGCATATACTTTTATATTAACAAACGCGTTAACAATAACAACTAATATAATATATAATATTTCAAGAACGTAAGAACAATAATAATGCAATTACATTTTAAGAGCAATATTATCGAATTAAATCTCGTTAACGTTTATAACGTTTACAATTTATCTCTTAATAATTATAATAACTATTATAATAAAAATAATCTTTATACAATAGAGCAAACACTACGCATATAAAGCGAGAACATTATAATAAAAGACTTTAATTTGCATTATTTCTTATAAACAAATCTTTTATATTTTAGATAACATTTATTATTTGACGACTTGCTAAATATAATGTGCTTTGTTGATATTACGTTAACACTTTTGCGCAATATTATAATAAGAAATTATTAAGAGATACGAATTATAATCGATTTGTTATTTATTATAAAAGAAACAACAAATTGATTACTATATTGCGATATAAACAAGAAGATAAAAAGTTTATCAAATTATTTGTTAATTAAAACAATGTTAAATCTTAAAATATAAACAAAGTTTATATATTGTTTTAGACAAAATTGAAAGATTATAAATACAAAGAAATTTAATAATATATTAAAGAGATCATTATTCGAATCATTACTAGACGCTACAATAGAATAAAAGAGTATCAACGAATACATAATTACGCTATTAAGAAGTTTGAAAAAGATTATCGAAAGCTTTATTTCGTAAGCGAGATTGCACAAAAGAGTTAAATCTAAATAAACGCAAGAATGCATTAACGTAATTAAGAAGATTAAAAGATTGCGACGTTAATATTGCATTTCTTGTAGTTAAGAAACGTACGTTCGAATATGCAACAAAAAAGACAAGATTTTTAAGAGATATAAGAGAGACAAATTTCGTAATTAAATGTAGATTTCGAAGAATATTGCAAAGAGCTTGTTCGAAATAGCAAAATAAATTAAAAACGCAATAACAAACATATTTATCAAGCTTATAGTTTTATTATTAAGAACGAACACAAGAATAATAACAATTGCGAAAGACAAAATTAAAGCGATGTTTCAAGCTTACTTTTCTTTTTTACTCACAATCTTAATTAATAATATAGAGAGATTCTCTTATTTATCTTTAATAGAGAACAACAAGATTGTGTCGAAGCGCAAGATAATAAAACCAACATATAAAGCGACTTTAGACAAGATATTCGAAATCAACGAGATAATTAATCGAGCGTTAAGATAGTTAATTTGCGTCGTTTCGAGATAGATAAGATTTTTGTTTAATAGATATATTAAGAAAGAAATGCAATTGTCTTATTTCAAAAAGACAATTACAATAATATTGCGAAAATTAGAAAAGAAAAATTATTTAAAGTCGTCGTCTTTTAGATTTATAGCATTGCTTAATACGTTAAATAAGATGCTAGGATTAATAATATTGAAGCGTCTTTGTTATGTCGTAAAAGCATATAATATTTTATTTGACACACAAATAAAGATTAGAAAACAACGCTTAATTGACACAACGCTACAATTAATTACTAAAAAGATGCACACAATATAAAGTAATTAGAAGAAAAAAGTATCTTCTTTACTAAATTTAAACGTGTCTAGTCTAGTGCATTCGACAATATATCGCATATTAGATTACTTTATAATATAAGAAAAAGAAGAGTTTTAACTTTTTTGCTTAACTAAGTAAAGAATTTTCTAAAAAAACAACGCATTATATTAATTATCAAAAACTACACAATAAAGAAGCGAGAGACAAACGTTAACATATTGTAGAATTTCTCTTTATTTCTTGTATTATACTTGTTTTATAACGCAAATCTTTTGAAATAATACAACAATATTAGATTGCAAATTAGCGTTACAAGCTTTATAAACAACGTTAATATATTAATATATAAAGAGTTAATTAAATGCAATTGCAAAATGCTAACTTAAATATATAATCGATGCAAGCAATAAATACGCACTTATAACTTTAAATTCGCGAAAAAGAATTATAAATTAATTTACTTTTTACGCACTTTAAAGAGATTCGACATAAGCGTCGATATAATATTGACAAAGTACAAAGTAATTATTAAGTTCGACATTAAAGTACTAGAAATTTAACTTAATTTAAAATTTAAATAAAACACTTATTTGCGACAAGTAAAAACAAAGCTAATTATTAAATATAAAAAAGTCTTGATAATAAAAAGTTCAATTTTTGACACATTTATAAATGCTAAGAAACGCAAATATATTGCGATAAAGAAGTTTGTAATAGTATATAACGTTGTTACGTAATACATTTTATCTATTATTAAGAACGTAAGAAAAAAAGTTGTTACAAAGTTGCAATTTATATAAGAATAAACGCTTCGTTGCATTATTGATGTTTACAAGATGATTTTTATAAAAATCTTATAAATCGAGATTAACGTACTCTTTATTAATATTTTTTTAGAGAAATTAATACAAATATCGATAACTATTATAAATGTACAAAAATTTAAAAAGATTATTAATATAGTAATGTTACGCATATGTAACAATTTAATGTCAAAAAAAGAACAAAAGTTAAAGGCAAGAATAATATTTTTGCAACTTAAGAAAAAATAAATGCGAACAATGTTAAAGTTAACAATAACTTCGCGATAACAATTATATATTGCAATCTTGTAAATAAAGTCTTCTAAAACAATTATTATTTGTAATAAAAAAATTGTCAAAAAGAAATATAACGCAAATTGCTTAAACTTATATTAATAAATCTATTTAAACAAAAGCGAATGCAACAAGAATGTTATCGCAATCTTAGTCGAAACAAACTAGAGCATCGAAAAGCGTCTCGAGAATATTAATATAACATTAATTTATTATAACAAATTCGAGAAACTTACAAGAGCAACAAAGAAATTAACAAAGTATTGCGAGATTATTACTAATTCGAAAGAATAAATCTACAAGATATACTTAGACAATTAAGTCTTAATTAAGATTATAAGAGAGATAAAATCAATATTAAATTAAGTGCAATTAAGACGTACACAAAACGCATACGAGACAATTTAATATTATAAAACAATATTAAAACTACATTAAATATTAAGATATAAGAGCATAAGAGATAATAAGATTGCAAACAAAATTGTCAACAAGACGCACAAATAATTTCTCTTCTTTATTAATTAAATAACAAATAAACTTGTTGTTAGAAAAGCACTTATTTGAGACAAGACTTAGAAAGAGTAACAACGCAAATAATTAAAAGACAAGAATAATGCAAAATATCGCAAGATTGCATTAGAAATTACGCATAAATATATATAATTGTATTTCTATTATCTTAAATTACATAGTTTACTTCTTGTTTAATTAAAAACAAGCAAAATTGACTTTTATTAATTTTTATGCAAGCGTTGCGTTCTTAATGTTACGACAAACATATACGAGTGCGATTAAGAACGCATAATTGTTAAACACGTTCTTTTAACATATTCGAAATAACAATAGAAAAGAGCTCAAATATAACAAAAGATTAATATTATAAATCTAAGACAACTATTAGACAAAGCAAGATCTATTATCTCAACAATATAAATAATTTTATCTACTAATTTACTAAAATAGCTTTGAAAAATAATATTGTTAGTGATGTTTAAACTTCTCTTAGATTTATGAAGTTTTTGTTTAAAGAATTTTCTTGTATTACAAATATTATAATATAGAGAGCGAAGACGCGACGTTATTATAACAAAGTATTATAAGTAAAATTGCGATCGCAAGTTCTAGTCAATTATAATTAAATAAGTAAACACTATTATTGTTTGCTTATTCGTAATTAACTAGATTTAAAAATCGCAAAATATATAGATCTTACATAGACTTCTAGAAGTGTTAAATCAAGTATAAATAAAAAAAATAAAAAATTAATTGTTAATTTAATCTTCGATTTTAATTTCTAGAATTAACTTTAACTAATAATTTAACTTTAGAAATTAAATTAAAAACTAATTTAACTTTAATTATTTTAAAATTAAATTAAATTAAATTAAGTCGATTTTCGATTTTAATATTAGAAATTAAATTAAGTTGTTAAGAATATTAAGAATACTAAAAATAATATACATTAAGTTTGGATTTAGATTTTTTATTAATTACTAGATAATACTTAGTAGTAATATATTTATAAAAAAAAATTCTAATATATCCATTAATTAATTTAAATAGATTAACTATTTCTATTAAATTATTAATTAATTGTTACTAAAAATAATTAAATTATTACTAAAAATAATAAAATTTACTAAAAATAATAGTTTTAATAATTTAATTTGAGTTTTTCGAATAATTGAAGTTTGTAGAATCTTAAATAAAGTCTACGAAAATCAATATTATACTATTCTATTATACGAGAAGAAACAAGAGAAAAGATTTTACTAACAATAACGTTTACAATTTATCTTAATTATTAGAGTTAAATAAACGTAATCGACGTAATATTAACAAATAATTAAGACGCTCTTAATGCGTCTTAACGCGATTTATTATAAATTACAACAAAGATTATCGCAAAAATAATAAAAATCAAGAAGTTCTATAAATCTAAGAAAAAAAACGTGTCTAAAATAATTTTGATAATAAAGTTAATTAAATAATATATTTTTGTCAAAGAATTTACGCGCAAGTTCAATAAACTCTTCGCGAAAAATAAACAAATTAATATAATTTTTATGTTAAAAAGATTAAAGAAGACAACAAATCAATTAGAAAAAATAAAAAAAGTCAAGAAAGACACACAAGATGCAAATATATAAACAAGCATAATACAAAGCTTGTTATTAATTGCACAAACAATAATTAAGATAAATATTAAACAAGCACTCTTAAAGCAAAAATTAATTAAAAAGATAAAGTTAATAATGTAAATTAAGAAAAAGAAAGAGACGAAAAGAATATACAAGATAAACGCAATAAAAAGAATTGAATTAACGCGCAATTTAAACATCGTTAACACATTAAATACGTAAAAAGACATATAAGAAATAAGATGTTTCAAAAAAATAATAGTCTTTAAAATTAATAGCAAATGCAATAAAAAAATTCTAAAATTAAGTAATTTCTAGATTAAGAACATATTTATTGCGACAATTTTGCGTCGTGAATGCGCAAAAATAATAATATACAATATTAAAGTAAAAAATATACTTAAAAATATAAAGAAGAAAAGAACGAAAATAATAAAACGATTATACAAGATTATATATTAAGAATTAAAGATTAATAAGATAACTTAATTTAAAAAAAGAAGCAATAAGAAGAAATATATCTTTATTGTAATATAAATAGATTGCATAAATATAATAAACAAATTAATTTAATTTAACGTAATTTATAAGTTGAATATTAAGATAATAAAATATTATAATACAAGTTGCAAAATAAAGCAAATACATAAAGTGTTAAAAGTATAATTACTTAATATAGAAATGCAAGAACAAGCAATAATACGCTTATTATGCGCAAGATTATTGCTTTAATTAATGTTCGCATTAATTAAATTTATCAAAATAAAAATGCAACATTTGCAAGAATGCTTACAAAGTATTCGATTTTAAATGTTCTAAAAAATAGAGCAAAAAACTAAGAATATTGTACTACATTGTTAAAGCGACAAGAACAAACAAAATAATAATTATTTTAATAACTTTTAAGAGAGCAATAACATTTAATTAAACGTTAAAGAAAAGAACAAAACGCAAGACAACAATAATTGATCGTTCGACGTAGACAAGTCGCATGCAAAACACTCTTATAATAATAAAAAAGAACATAATTTAACAATTAATTAAGAAAAGACGTTCTAATAAATTGTTAAGTAATTAGTTTATTCTAGTAAAACAAAACAATAACAAAATAACAATAATATTGTTATAGAATATATCTTTTACGCAAAAGATGCAAAGTTTAATAAATATTAATATCGAAAATTACACAAAACAACTTCAATAAAAACATAAAATAAGTTCAAAATATTACAATATAACATTTATAAATCGAAAAATAAAATTAATAATTGTATTGTTTCAAAAAAGTTAAATACAAAATTACAATATATTAATAATACTAGAATTGTAACAATATTATATTAAGACAAAAATATACAATTTAAGATGCACAAACTTTACGTTTGTAAATAACGACAAAAAATATACTTCTATATTAATAAACATATTAATAGTAATAACTAATACAATATATAATATTTTAAAGATATAAAAACAATAACATTACAATTATATTTTAATAATAACAATATAGAATATAATTTTATTAATGTTTATAACGTTTATAATTTGCTCTTAAATAATTATAATAAAATAATTAACAAAAATAGTCTTTTAACAATAAAGTTAACTTTACGCATGCAAGACAAAAGTATTATTACAAGAAGTTTTAATTTGCATTATTTCTTTTGAGCGAACTTTTTCTATTTTAAACAACATTAGTTTTCGAAAAATTTGTTAAATATAATGTGCGTAATCGACGCAATGTTAAGTTTTTCTTAAGAAATTATAATAAAAAATTATTAAGATACTTAAATTACAATTGATTTATTGTTTGTTATAAAAAAGATAACAAATCAATTAATATATTGCGATATAAATAAAAAGATAAAAAATTTATTTAATTATTTTTCAATAAAAACAATATTAGATCTTCGAACATAAAAGAAATTTCAATATTATTTTGAACAAAATTAGAAAATTATAAACTTAGAAAAATTCGAAAATTATATTAAGAGATTTACTATTTAAATCAATATTAAACAATCTAATAAAAAGAGATAATATTAATAAGTATACAACAAAGTTACTTAATACTCTAAAAAAAACTACTAAAGACTTTGTCTCGTAAACAAGATTACACATAAAAATTAAAATTAAATAAACAACAAAGTGCACAAAGATAATTATAGAAATTAAAAGATTACGTTGACAATATTGTATCTTTAATAAATAAGCGACATACATCTAAGTATACATTAAGAAAAACAAGATTTTAAAGAGACATAAACAAGACAAGTTTCGCAAACAAATAAAAGCTTCGAAAAGAATTATTAAGAAAATTCTTTAAAATAACAAAGTAAGTTAAAAACGTAATAACAAAAACGTTAATTAAGTTTATTATATTATTATTACAAATTAATACAATTATTACAACAATAACAAAAAATAAAATTAAAATAATATTTTATTTTTAATTTTATTTTCTATTTATAATTTTAAGAAATAACTTAAACAAATTCTCTTATTTAATTTTTATAAAAGATAACAAAATAATATCGAAGCATAAAGTAATAAAAGCAATGCACAAGATAACTTTTAACAAGATATTAAAAATTAATAATGTAATTAATTGTGCGTTGCAGCAATTAATTTGCATTATTTATTTTAAGTAAAATTTCTATTTAATAAATATATTAAGAAAGAAGTACAATTGTTTTATTTTAAAAAAAAAATTACAATAATATTGCGCAAAGTAAGAAAAAAGAATTATTTTAAGTTATTGTTCTTTAAATTTATTGCATTATTAAATATATTAAATAAGATATTAAAGTTAATAATATTAAAACGTCTTTGTTACGTTGTAAAGACGCACAATACTTTATTAAACACACAAATAAAAGTTAGAAGATAGCGTTTAATTAATATAATATTGCAATTAATTACGAAAAAGATTTATACAATATAAAGCGATTAAAAGAAAAAAGTAACATCTCTACTTAATCTTGATATATTAGACACATTTAATAATGTGTGACATATTTGATTGCTTTACAATATAAAGAAAAGACAAATTTCTACTTGTTTACTTAAATAAGTAAAGAATTTTCTAGAGAAACGTTGTATTATCTTAATTATAAACAATTATACAATAAAGAAACGCAATATAAACGTAAATATATTATAGAATTTTTTTCTTTTTTTAATCTTATATTTGTTTTACAATGCAAATTTGTTAAAGATATATAAGAATATTAAATTGCGAATTAGCGTTACAAGTTTCGTAAACAACGTTAATATATTAATATATAAAAAATTAATTAAATATAATTGCAAAGTGTTAAGTTAAATATACAATAAATGCGAGCAATAAATACAAAGTTACAAGTTTATGTTTGCGAAAAAAAAGTATAAATTAATTTATTTTTTACGAACTTTAAAGAGATTCGATATAAGCATTAATATAACGCTAATAAAACACAAGATAATTGTTAAATTAAATATTAAAATATTAAGAATTTAACTAAACTTAAAGTTAAGATAAAGAATATATTTGCGTTAAGTAAAGATTAAGCTAACAATTAAATACAAAAATGCGTTAATAATAGAAAATTCAATATTTAACACTTTGTTAAAAATAAATAAATGCAAATATATTATTATTAAGAAGTCAATAATAGCTTACAATATTATCGCATAATATATGTTTAAAATTATTAAAAATTTAAGAAAAGAAATTATTTTAAAATTACAATTAATATAAGATTACGCATTTTAATATATTACGAATATTTATAAAATAACATTTATAAAAGTTTTACAAGTTAAAACTAACGTATTTTTTATTAATATATATCTTAAAAAGTTAATGTAAAGATTAATAATTATTATAAATGTACAAGAATTAAATAAAACAATAAATATAATAATATTAAACATATGTAACAACTTAATATTAAAAAAAGAACAAAAATTAAAACTTAGAATAATATTTTTGCAACTAAAGAGAAAATAAATGCAAATAAAACTTAAATTAATAACAATATTGCAATAGTAACTTTACACAACTATTTTATAAATAAAATTCTCTAAGCTAGTTATTGCGTATAACAAGAAAATAATTAAGAAGAAATATAATGCAAACAAATTTAATTAATATTAAAGAACGTACTTCGACAAAAACAATTACAATAAAAATATTATTATTGTCTTAATAGAAACGAATCAAAAAATAAAAAATAATTAAAAAATGTTAAGATAACACTTATGTATTATAACAAACTTAAGAAATTTACAAAATTAATCGAAAAATTAATAAAACATTGCGAGATGTTTATTAACTTATAAGAATAATTTTATAAAATATATTTTAATAATAAAGCTTTATTAAAGATTATAAGAAAGATAAAATTAATATTAAATTAAATATATTTTAGAAGATTGCAAAAAATATATAACATAATACGACATTACAATATTATATTAAAACTTTATTAAATTTTAAAATATAAAAATATAAAAGATAACAAAATTACAAACAAAGTTGTTAACAAAATGTATAAATAACATTTATTTTTTGTGAATTAAATACTAAATAAGCTTGTTATTAAAAAGACGCTTATTTAGAACAAAATTTAAAAAAATTAACAATTAAGATAATTAAAAAACAAAAATAATGCAAAGTTTTATAAGCTTGTACTTAAAATTACGCATAAATATATAAAATTATCTATTAATTATTTTAAATTATTTAATGCACTTCTAATATAACTAAGAATAAGCAAAATTAACTTTAATTAATTTTTATATAAACAATAAATATTTAAGATTATAACAAGAACTTGCGATTGCAATTAAAGATATATAATAATTAAGTATATTTTGTTAATTTACTCTAGATAATAATAAAAAAGAACATAAATATAATAAGAAATTAATATTACAACTTTACGACAATTATTAGACAAGATTAAGTTTATTATTGCAATAATGCGCATAATTTTAATTATTAAGTTGTTATATTAATTTTAGATAATAATATTATTAATAATATTTAAGTTTCTCTTAGATTTATAAAGTTTTTGTTTGAAGCATTTTTTTGTATTATAAATATTATAATATAGAAGACGAAGACGCAACGTTATTATAATAATTTATTACAAATAAAATAACTATTGCAAATTCTAATTAATTATAATTAAATAAATAGACGTTAATGCTATTTCTTTATTCGTAATTAATTAAATTTAAAAATTGTTTAAGTATATAATTCTTGCATAAACTCTTAAGAGTATTAAATCAAGTATAAAAAAAAACCAAAAAAAAATTTAATTTAAATTTTCGATTTAGTTTTTGATTTAAAGTTTAGAATAAATTAAATTGTTAAGACTTTTAATTTAATTTAAATTAAATTGTTAAAATATAATTTAATTTTTTAAATTAAACTTAATTTTTTAAATTAAACTTAATTTCTTAAATTAATACAATTAGTTTAAAAAAAATATTTACAATAATTTTTAATTGTTTTAATAAATTTCTATTTAATATTAACAAAAATATTTTTAATAAAAAAAGAATTATTAATATTTTTTGCGTTAGATTTTAGATTCTAGAATATAATAAATACTATATTAGTTACTTTCTTTATTGCAAAATAAATTATAAAGATATATAATTCTAATATATTACAACTATAATAATACTTTTAGATTAATAGAAGTCTAATATTTATTTTTACTATATTTAAATTAATATTAATCTAATTTTGCAAATTTTGCGTTATTATTAGAATTACTAATTCTTATTATTCTTTTTCTAATAATAATATTTTAGAATTTAAAGAAAGTTAATTAATTTTAAAGCAATTCTAATAATTTTTTCGATAATATTATATTATTAACAATCTATTTTATATATTTAATAAACAATAATAAGATATTATAAAATAATTAATAATTAAATATTTCTTATATATATAAAAAATAAATTATTTAGATTTTGTTTGTTTATTTCTAGATTTTAAAGCAATAGTAAAGCTTTGCACAACAAAAGAACTAGTATTAAGAACAAGAAAATTAACAGAATTGTACTTAATTGTTTGTTATACTATTTAGAATAATAATTGTTTATTGTACTTGTCTTTTTCTCTTTTTATTGCATTTGTTTTTTTGATTTGCTTTTCTACTTCTTTTGCTTTTGTTGTTTAGATAGAAGAAAATTAGTTAACTTCGAAACAATTTTAGTAATTCTTTCGATAACATTATGTTATTGACGATCTCTTTTGTACACCTAATAGGTGGCGATAAGATGCTACGAGGTGGCCGATAATCAAACACCTCTTGTATATATAAAGATGGCCTATTTAGGCCTTGTTTGCCTGTTTCTGAGTCCCTAAAGCAGTAGCCTGTGCCACTGTGGGACCATGGATCAAACACGCTTCCCTACTTCAAATCCAAGGCTTTGGCCGACATCATCGTTCGCGAAGCAAACTGCCCCATCGACCTCCAAGGAGGAAACGGACTGCTCACAGCAAGCCTCCGAGTCTCGGTCATGTACGGCGATCGCGACAACTCATTCATCCCCAGCATGCTAGAAATCGCCTCGCAAGGGAGAACCAAGGTCCAGATTGGCAACAATCGAAACATGGTCGAACCAACTTATGTCGGCAACGCGGTCAAGGCGCATCTCCTTGCTGGCCAGAAACTACTCGACTCTGCTGCCAGAGCCGGCTCCTACTCCTCGGCGCCCAGCGTAAAAGTGGATGGTGAGGCCTTCTTCATCACCGACGGCTCGCTCCTCCCCTTCTGGACCTTCGCGCGCATAGTATGGCGCATTGCGGGGGACGAGACCACCGAAGATCAGGTGACGGTGATACCTGCGTGGCTGGCTCTTGGAATTGCCAACGGCATTGATTGGGCTTTTTATCTCTGCACCTTAGGGAGAGTGCGGCCACCCTTGATGATCAGTCTGTTGTATATTGGTCATATGATAACGAACCACACTTATGATATCGGTAAGGCAAGGGAACGGCTGGGGTATAATCCTGCTGTCGTAGACAGAGAGGCAAATATGAGAAAGGCTGTAGAGTGGGAGTTGGGGCGATGGCCAGAGAAGTATGGGAAGCTGGTGAAGGGAAAGGAGGTTGCCCAACGCTCGCAGTAGTCCACTGATAGTGAAGTAGCTATGGCGTACTTTTAGTGGATTTAATCGTCCTGATATCGGCCAATGTTCACACGAATTAGTACGAAAGCCGGCGATATTGCTTCTAACTGATTAGAAGATAGAAGACAGGTTTGTCAATAAAGTTTCACGAGTAACGTACTCAAATATACCTTGCCTCAGTACTTAGACCTAATGCTTATTCTGCATTGATACTAAATCGCATACTAGTGTCAAATCCAATAGAATATTACTTTCAGTAGAATATTTTTTATTTTACATTAGATCTAAGAACAAAACTTCGATTTTCGAGTATTCTAACATTAACTTTGGTAATAATATATCAAAAACACTTATATTACGTTTTTAATATTAACAATTCTATATTTGTCATACAATAGTAATTTAATTACAATATTTAATATTAATTAAGTTAAGTTTGTCGCTAGATTTTAATATGCTTTGTTAAGTAACAATTAATATATTATATAATAGTATTCTATATAGTTGTAACAACATTAAAGCAAAAAGGTTTAAATTTTATTACAACTTTAACTTACAACTACGCAACAATTACGTATTTAATAACTTGTTTGCTTTGTTCGAAGCTAGTTATAATATTAAAGAAGACTTTGTATTAATTGTGTGCAATATAATTGTAACATTGTATTGTTATTGCTTTAAATATACTTTTTCAAGTACTTTGCGACATATATTGTTCGCACTACACATTACGCATTGTACTAAGAGAGTAGAACTTGCGCATTAAAAAGCACTAATAGATAAGAGATTTAAATCAATCTTTAGTATTGCATTGCGTTAAGCTATTAAGTTCTTAAGTTATTAGATTGTTAAGAATTGCGTTCGAGCAAGTTTTGATTAGATTATAGAGTTTTGCTCTTAGACTCTATAAAATAATTATTGTAAGCGAGTGCTAGTTTTTAGTGCGTTGTTGATTAAAGAAGTGTCGCTTCGCATTGCATTACATTTATGTTGCTACGTAGATAGCGCACGCTTACAATAATTGTTCCATAGGATCTAACTACTGAGGCAAAATATACCAACATTGCAATATAAAAGTTCTGCACAATAGGGGCTGCTTTACTTCAGTGCCGGAAACATTGCCAAGAATGCCAAGCCACCGCTTGATTTCCGCTCCGTCTTCCGGTGTCACTCATCAGCCAGGCTTCAATCCGAAGTTTCCAAGTTACAGGCGAATAGGATGTCCCGATGAGGAGCGACGAAATCCCGAATTGTGTCCGTGGTCCAGCTTCCTCACCAGCGCCTTAGATCTTGCGCCGCAAAGCTTCGGTCTCTCCACCGCCCACCGCCCCCAACACCGGCTCCGGCCAACCCCATTACCGTCGTTTGCATCTCTGACACCCACGGCACGCAACCCCCGCTTCCAGATGGCGATCTCCTACTCCACGCCGGCGACCTTACAGAATGGGGCACGTTCCGGGAATTGCAGGCACAATTGACCTGGCTGGCTCAGCAACCGCACAAGTACAAGGTCATTGCGGGAAATCACGATCTACTTCTTGATCCAGACTTTCAACGACATCATCCGGAGAGGTGGCAGCAAGTTTTAGGTTCTGCAATTGCCAGCAGGGAAGACCGACCAAAGGTCGCGGATGGCCTTGATTGGGGAAGCATCGCCTACGTACAAAACACGTCTACTAGCCTCACGTTTGGTAATGACGGGCGCACCATCAATATCTTTGGTTCCCCACTTACACCTCAATACGGCCTGTCAGCTTTCCAGTATCTGGGAGGAAATGATGTTTGAAGAGGATGTATACCACTGAATACAGACATCCTTCTGACGCACGGCCCACCCTGGGGCCACCTCGATAACAGAGGCATAAAGAAATTAGGCTGTCCATCATTAGCAAAAGAGGTGGCAAGGGTGCAACCCTAGCTTAAAATTTTTGGTCATATACACGTTGGGTATGGTCAAGAGAAGTGGGTGTATGATAGAGTCGGGAGGGCGCATGAAGCGATCCTCGGAGCCTGGGGAGGGTGGAAGGACTCGATTGATATGGCAGTGTCCGTGATTCTAGGGCGAACCATACCGCAGAGATGGCGAAGAGCGCAGAGAAGCACGACCTTCGTCAATGCGGCTATTATGGAATGATACAAAGAACACAAGATCAAGAACGAGGCCGTGGTCGATACGATATGAGGCCACGGTACCTTTGACCAGTGGCTAGCAATTTGGATAAGCCATACACTTTCCACACAACCTGAAACATTACAGACTGTGCCGTTCCTTGGGAAGTTGAGGGGCTTGGGTAGGTTCGGCCAGCACAGTACATAAAGCTCTCAAGATAGTATCGATCACATTTCGCGAGGCACATCGTACACTCTCCAGTGGACACCCATCGCCAGCGCACTTCAGCCCGCTTCCAGACTTGGCCATGGTTGGGGCACCTTGCGCGTCGAGAGTCAATATGACAAAAGGATCGACAGGCGATTCGGTGCCTTGTGAAGAAGAAGGTCTTCTCGTTCAAGGCGTCTACCGAGTACGTGATACGTGCGATGATTGGTAGTAATTGCACAGTACTGGCCAAAACGAGGCGGATTTGCCGGCTATGTGGTCATCCTGTAGGAGCTTACGGACCGCTGAGACCCTGCAGGAATATCCAAATTAAGAGGCTGAAATGATAGAAAGGCGGTACTGCAATAAATCTTTTGGTACGTTTCTGTTGTCCCGGCGTTGTCTGCCTTGTTGCATCTGTACATTCATGTCTGGTAAGGACGATTCTCTTCAACTATAGTCACGTCTTGAAGAAGACATCTTTTGTTCAGACTCCAAGCTGCAGGTGCGATTGTCACATTCCTAAGGGAAAATCCTCCGCCAAGGATTTGCGCCTCGGAACATACGTAGCCTGTAAGCGTCTCCCCTTACAGGCTACACTCTTGAGTGTGAATTGGCTGAGCAAATCCTTCATTGCATCAATCCTATGAAAGGCGGTCAGCCAGTGTGCTTCAGCCCTGCTGAGCTGACTCCTAGTCCTTATTCCTCCTTTCATTACCGTTTCTTATGCTTTGCCATTGCTACTATTATCCTTAAAAAAGACGCCTGCAACGTCTTGTTATTGGCACTTACATGACCATCGACAATGGTGCTCCCCCTCTTCCAGCACGTAAGATATACGCCTTTGACGTAGAAGCCCTGGCGCCGACGTCCAAGCTATGTTATTCTAATCAAATGGCTGAGCTTAGCGACGCTCTTCATAGCGATACTGCTGATTGTGGGAATCCATTTCTCTGGCCTCAGACGCACCCTGCCGAAACCACGTTTGTTAGGCGTCGCTCGTGAACCGGAGATCTTTATTCCCGCACTACCCAAAGACTTTCAGACTGTTGGGGTGGTGTTCTATGGTAGGCGCTCGAGCGTGGAGATCCTGGACTGCTACTTGAGGGTATTTTATCCTAGCAAATAATCATCGAGACTCAGTGCTGATGCATTTAGCGAGACCTCAAAGAAAATGGTGGGCTCCTGGATGAAGTATTGTTTGTGGTCAGGACGAGCGACGAGGATGACTTGGAATGGCTTGAGTGGTTGATCACTACTTCGAAGAGCTACAAGAAGCGCAATGGTCAGGAGGGTCTCAACTTTGGTCTGACGTGGGAGCTTTTCGAACGAGGGAAAATGTACCTCAAAATTGACGATGACGTGGTATGTACTCGACAGCTGTTTTTGCTATCTGCATACACAATTTTTCTTTTTACAACTCATTCTCACGTGCGGTCTAGGTGTTCATTGACAACTCTACGATCACCGAGCTCGTCGCCACGAAGCGCGATCATCCAGAATACTTACTTGTCTCCGCCAACGGCATCAACAATCCCGCGCTTTCTTGGGTCCACTACCACCTCGGCGCCATCCATCCATATCTCCCCGATTTCCTACCACCAGCAGAGAATCTCTCCGCCTCATGGCGAGCATCCGAGCTGCCAAAGTGGCAAGAGAACGCCCTCTTCAACCGGCACGAATGGTTCGACGCTCCCTACGCGAACCATCGCTGGCTCCCCTTAGGCCCGGATTTCACCCTCGACGGAACGCCCATCACCACGACCACATATTCGGCGGCTGGTCCTGGCTGGAACAACTGGGCCATCGCCGCCCAGGAACATTACTCCTTTCTCGAGAACCTCGAGAAGAACGAGCTCGGGCGCTACAACTTCGGCATCTGGGACTACCAGTACGAGCGCTTGAGCATCAATATGATCGCCATTTGGGGTGACGACGTGGTGGATAACCTGCCGTTTCCGAGGGACGATGAGCAGTACCTTACGGTTGATCTACCGAAGAAATTGGGAAGACGTGAGTCCTACATGATGGTGTGGTGCGGGATTGTGGATATGCTAATGGGAAGACAGATGCGGTAATGAATGGCCACGCGATTGCGTCCCACTACTGCTTCAATGCGCAACGGGAAAATGGCAAGGGGCTAGCGTGGACGGATGTCCTTGCGCGATACAAGGCTTACGCGGAGGAAAACGTATTTCGGCACTGACACCAGTGTCGTCCTGCTGTGGACAAGTCGTGTATCCTGTCGGCCATTGATCCTGATCCTCGGCAAGCCCAAACGTGCAGCTTATTTTGCCCTGGCTAGGGTCATGCAAGGGACCGCAGTCCCGCAACACTTACCTATTCCGGCGATTCCTTGCGATGTCAAGTCCGTTTCATCCATGTGCGGCTGACTGCGACGGGCAAGAGAACGGACAAAATACTCACCCGGTTTTTGGATTCTGGAAGGGTACGAATTCCCTGCGTGGGCCCGATTTTCGGAGATGCGCTCGCAGTTCGGATCGGACAATGCGCCGGCGGTGGGGAGCTCTGGGGCGCAAAGGGTCGTGTGTGACGCTTGTTATAAGCATTCACCGTCTTTCCGCGCAGAAGCCGCATAGTCGTGGGTTTTACCAGGGCTTCCTTGGACTTCGAAACCTGACTTCTGCATCCAAGACTAAAATGCGAAATCTCGTATCAAGATCTAGGTCAAGCCCTCACATATCCAATGAGTACACAACCCCTCACATATCCAATGAGTACAAATCCATGCAAGGCGCGTCGCCGGATGCGGCGAGTTTGAGAATGTTTCACATCAGATCTTCTCTCATCTTCTCCCCTTTCTCAGCCCTCCCAACAGTAACCATCCTCCCAGCACCTCTCCCCCCTACCTCCTCCATCCCCCCCTCCTCCCAGAATCCTACCACTTATCCCCATCCCACACTCCTTCTCCAAGCACCACCTCCTTCCCCACCGACACCACCAACCACCCTCCCTAATGGCCTCCCACGCCCACGAAACCTACGTCCCCCCCGCCTCCACCCACCCCCTCCTCAGCCCCCTCCTCAACCCCAACCCCAACCACACCTCCTCAACAACCACAGACAAAGAACCAACAGCGCACTACCGCTGCGGAGGATGCGAAGTCGACATCCATCTGAAGAAGGGAGATCCGATCCAATGCCGCGATTGTGGGTTTCGGATATTGATGAAGGAGAGGGGGAAGAGGTGAGTGTTTTTTGGGGGCTTTGTTGTGGGGGGTGGGGGGAGGGATGGGATGGCGGGATGGAGGAGGTGGGGGGAAAAGGGCGGGAAGGGCTGATGGAGTTTTAGGATGGTGCAATTTGAGGCGAGGTGATGGCGGGTGATGGGAGGAGTGTTGTGGGTACGTGAGGGGTAAGGATGGGAGGGTGGGAAGGGTGCTGGTGTGGGACGGTTGGCAGGCATGAGAGGGACAAGGGAGCAGACGTAGTCTGCCCTTGAGATTCTTTTCGTGGAACCACTTATCTCCTCTTGAAGCTTTCAATTGCATGGACTCACTCGCTCGTCGAGAACCATTTGAATCATTCTGTCCGTGAGCAGCAACACCTGTTTTATGAACGCATTCGCTTTTTCTCAACGACCATATGCTGCTTCCAATTCAACATCTCCGCATGGTAAGGCCTCGATTGGAGGATAATATTAATGTTATAGACCACGGGCGAGATAAGTCTTACTATTAACAGTTGGCTGTGTATTGCGAGGAGACACCTGGGAAGTGGAAGAGCTATTTGGACAAAAGGAAATACTAGCGATGGCCATCTTTGGTGAACCAATAAAGATCTTTAGCTTTTCAAGACTGACTGCTTAAAAGCTGTTCAGCAGATATTCACTGTCTCTTCAGCTCCTCCCTTTGGGTACTTGTGCGAATAGATTGCGTGCTTCTATAATTTGTTTCTTGAGCTATGGCTTTCATATATCTTGTGGCTGGTGAGACATTGTATGAGGCTATTGATGGGCTCTACTCTCACAGTCTTGAATATTGTTTTGCTAGAGTCTTTCCGTTCTCCTACATCGATGGCTTAGCCTCATTTCCTAGGCCCAAAGGGTTCTCACTCATATGGCAACTTCCCCCTTCTAAAATTTCTGTCGTTGCTCCAACTGGGAATTCTTTGGTATTCTTGCCATTGTCACAGAATTGAATCCAGAGCAACAAATAGCTACTCTTGCATGAGTTCATCCTCACTTCGCTCTCCGCCTGCGCCTTCCGTGCCTCGACTCTCTTTGGCAGTGATTCTAGACCCGGAAGCCCCTGCAGAACCCGAATTGTGCAAGTAGATTGGAGGGTGATAACGATGACACTAATCGCGTACAAGAGACGGGGGAGGAGTCAAGTCTTATTCGTGAAGGTGCGAGTGGGGAGCTGTCGAGTTCGGATCTGATTTACCTCGCAGAGTGTGGTCGGATATGTCTCTAGGGATCGGGAAGGGATGTCTAGGGTAGGGGCTTGGAGCTTAGGTAGAAAAAGAGAGAAGATGGGGCGTCGTATCAGACGCGCATGTTTTGGAAGAGGGTCTGCTTTGTCAGCTCTTGGTCGGCATCGTGGGCTATGCTTTTACTCGGGAGGGAGGGGATTGGGATGTTGATGTTCGGAGCCTTCAGGCTTTTGATATCTGATTTCGGGTCATTCAGCACGGGTGCGGGATCTCAAAGTTGAGTAAACTCTCTCTAATCTTCTCCGTCATTTGCCAAAACCCAACCTTGGATAATGTGGATGGCGAGAGGTAGTCGAGGTGTGAGATTTGTGCGTCTCATGTCTCTATCGCGGCACGCCCGTCTGGGTTCACTAAAACAACCGGACTGTGCCTCAGAGCGGTCTCAGTGGGCTTCCAGTATTGACCATTTCCCCTGTTTGCTTAGCAATTGTACTGCTTGAACGTGTTTGTTTGGTTGGGCTTTTGATAGAAGGATAAGCTGTGTAAGGGCAATGAAGTAATTGTAGGGGAGACCGGGAGACGATACGTTCGAAGAATCTATTCGTAACTGCTAGAGGAGTTCGAAGCAAGAAAACTCGTAACGGGGATGTCTACCACCACAACCTACCGAACCGACTCTACCTACCTTGCGGCATGCCAACTAAGCACGGGATCTTCAGTGATCATCCCTCTTCAGCCAAGCAGCAGAAGCATCGTACACGGTCCCGAGAGCCGGCTCCATCTCCACCACCCGCCTATAAATGTCCTCACCGCTCCTCTTCATGAACCGCAAAAGCCCCACAATCACAAAATCGGCATACGACACTGCTCTCACCATCAGCCCACTTCCAGCTCCTCACAGAAAACCTCAAAGAAAAAGATCTCTCACCCTCCTTCCCCAACACAAACGGCCCTCCCTCCTTCCTCAACACCCTCCCCAACTCCTCAACCACCGGCCTCGTCTTCTCCCACGCCTTCTCCCCTCCCTCCTCCTTCTCCAACTGCCCAAGACTCATCCCAAACGTCTCCTCCCTCGTCCTCACGAAATACTCCCGACTCGGCTCATTCAGCAGCATCGGGGGGTACTTCGGAAACAGCACCCCCCGCATCCCCGTCACGAATTTCGAAAACAACGCCTCCACTTCCGGAAGCGTCTCCGAGTCCAGGTGCAGTGGAGGTGACGGGTAACGCCGCTCCAGCTCGGTGGCGATGGCGGGCGAGTCCATCATGTAGGTGTCGTCAGGGAAGCGGACGGCGGGGATGGTGTAGGGCGCCCCGGAGGCGTTGGGGGGGAGGTTGAAGGATTGGAGGGTTGGTGCTACGGCGGGGTATTCGAGCCAGTGGGTGCTGTAGGGGAGGGATTTGTAGTTTAGTGCTAGGCGGGCTGAAGGGGGGGTTAGTGAGGTGGGGGGGTGGGAGGTGGTGGGTCGCCGGGGGACGGGGGAAGGGTGGGGGGTTACTCTTCCAGGGGCTGGGTTGGAGTTAGTTTGTGTTTCTACGAGAGCAGGGAGATGAGGGGGGGTCGGGAAGTGTACTTGGGTGACCAGCAGGCACAGTGGCCTTTGCTGGGGAGATCGTAGAGTATGATCTCAGACATGGCGAGAGAGGCAATGGAGAGAGATCGGTTGCGCGTTCAAAGAAAAGAAAAGTCTTCACGAATTACTGAGAGTATGCACGCAACGAATGGCTCTTGCCCAATATTATAAATCCTATCGAATTTGCGGAATAAAGTATCGCCGCGATCTTTTGCGCGATACCCGACGCTTGCCTTCCCCTGAAGCACTAGCTGCATTATTGCGCCCTACGACTCCGTACCTGGAAACGAAACAGCAGCCGCATTCCCCATACTAAACCTCCACGCCTCCTCCCTCCCCTTCCTCGGCGAAATCACCACCTCAACATCCTAGTCCGGCGGCAGGATAGCAGCCACCAGATGGTTAATCTTCTGGGTATGCTCGCTCCACTCCCCACTCACAGGCGCAATCTCATAGCGATTCACCAGCATAGCCACGATCGAGATGATCATCGTCGTCGCAAAATGCCTGCCGGGACAGAGCGTTGTGCCACCGCCGAAGGCGCGGAAGACGGCTGGATGTCTCCTCTGCTCTTTGATGGACGCGTGAGATTGTTTCGGAAGGAATCGGTCGGCGTCGAAGACCGAGGCGCTAGCACCCAGATAGTGGTGTCGTTGTGGATCACGTGGCCGGGCAAGTGGATGACGCCGAGCTTTTTGAGGAGGTAGCGGTTTTGGAGGAAGGTGTCTCGCAGCACGACGCGGACGGAAGCGGTGTAGCTCCTGATGCAAAGGACTTCTTGGAAGGTGGAGTGGAGGAGCGGGGAAGTGGTTCGGAGTTTCCCAAGGTCTAGGGTTGAGATTTCCGTGTTTGCGAGGACTTCGGAGGAGATGCAGTGCTGGACTTCGTGTCTGATGCGCGGGAGGAGAGATGGGTTGGAGGAGAAGTGGTAGAGGGTCCAGAAGGCGGTGGCGGTTACGTTGGCGAGGGCGGCTTGGATGTTGAGGATGTCGAAACGGGCGATGTCTTCTTGGCGGACGCCGTATTGCTTGCTAGTGTTGACGAGGGCTTTGAGGAGGCCGGATGCACCGTGCGGGTCTACCTGAATATGGAGATACTGTTTGACGGCGTCGGAGCAGGTCAATCGACCTTTGTAACCCGCGGCAGCGGTGACGGTTGGGAAAACATTGATTAGGAACTTGGTGAAATCGCGGTAGAGATCCCTTCGCGGTGCACTAACATCAGCTTCTACTTCACGTTGAAACTTGACGTTGCATACCAGAAGCCATCGCGTACGTGGCGGGCGCCGAACGGGTTCATGGGTCCATAAAGTGCATCAGTCGCGGCAAGCGTCAATTCACCTTGAAGCCATGCCATTAGATGCACTTGGCGCTTCCTCGGCTCGCTGTCAAGCATTTTACAGGGTTTGAGAAAGCTGTCCAGCATGGCCTTGACGACATGATCGAGCTCAGGATTCCCCGGTGTCCGCGAGGCCTGCATGGCTTTCATGCCGTCTTGGAACAGGCTTCCCTTCCCACCTTCTCCTCCGACATCATGGAACCAAATAGCCTCTGTCTCTTCGCTGAGATCTACTACCCTTGCTGCATCCTTGGCGGCAAAAGGCGCCGAGCTGAGGGGCTTGGCATTGCGTTGGACAGCCAGCCCCAGATCAGGCGAGTTGATGATATACATCGTCCCTCGTGGCATGGCAAGACTATAGGCAGGCAAAGTGTTCTCTGTACTACGAAAAGCCCCTCATGTTTGCCAATTCAGGGTCCTGACACTACCAAATGAGAGGCCGATGTGAGAATATCGTAATGCTTGGTTCCATGCCGGAGGATTCCAACGAGGTCGCCAACGTATGGAAGTTTCTGTGGGACAAAGGGTGGTTCTCATGGGTCTTGAGAGATCCCCACAAGATAATGCACTAAGACGATCGCGGCGGTGACGACTCCCATCAGTAGCAGAAGATATGACTTGGGGACTTGAAACCACTGCACAATGGTCGTACCCTCCCGCAGGAAGTCCAAGAACATCTTTTCAAGCCGACGAGAAAGGACCTCAAACAGAAGCACTTCGCAATGCTGGTTTGATGAAAGCGAAGAGAGGCAGCCGTACAGACCACCATACGAGCCGGAAGTCTGGCTAAAGAGGCGTGGTACTGTTCGGTGAGACAATACTAGGTAAGGCTGCCCTGGATAAGTATCGAGGCTTACCAAAGATAGGGCTCAGAAGCCTCTTGTGGAGGCGGAGTAATCGTCTGAACCGATTGGATCGCAAGTGAAGCCAATGTGCTATCAAAGCGCGGGAGTCGACGATTAATGCAGGTAGAGCGCCTCTCACCAACGCACCTATTTTACACAGCTAGCGAACACAGCTAGTCCTGCAAACTAGCTATCATTGCTACTAGGAAGCATCTAGAAGTGGACTCCGTTACCGAGTCGGTTCGGTTGCAGAATCTTCGTAGTGCGATGCTAAGAACCGCCTCAATTTTGACCAAATGCATATAGGGTACTGCAAGATATTGAATTTCAGAGTCTATCCACTCGTGGCAAGGGCCGCTTCGAAAATCGCTCCAATTGCTATGCAGACTTTCGCGCTGTGCGACATGACTTTCGAAGCAATCTATTTCTTCCCATCGACTTTTCCCAAGACAAGAAACTTGATAATAAGGCTCTCTTGATTGGGCTTGCATGCGACGACGCGGGTCTTCGAGAGCTTTATCATCACCACAAAGTGGTAGGTTGAGAGGATTTTACGCTCATCATTCTTGTCAGTGACTTGAGCTGCCTCTCGTTTGTGTCCGTTTTAGCGGCGGTAGCGTACATTGGGTGAAGGAAGGCTGATGCTGTGAAAGTCAGAGCGTCCTGCGCACTTCGCTGACCCCTGTATCTCTGCACTGTATCGCTCATCGTCCATTGACCGACACTTTGCACGGAAAGCCGTCATTGGGATGGGCAGCCCCGAGCAGAATCTGATATGCCCTGTCGCCATTCACAGTCTGGGGCCCCTTTGGTGAGTGTAGCCTATCCCATTCGTCGTATGCACTTTCGATCGTGAATTCTCTGACAGTCAGAGCCAGGATCAGTCGCACCTCCAGCAGGGCCAGCTCCTGCCCTATACAATTACGTGGGCCATACTCGAAGGCCCGCCACATACCTTTGGCTGCAGGGAACAGAGGGTCATCCTTATCAACGAGCCAGCGCTCAGGAAGAAAGTCGTTGGGTTGCGGCCAGAAATCCGGCTTTCGATGGATGGCGATAGAGTTCGACCACACTAAGAGCCCTTCTGTCGGGCATTGACGACCATCAGGCAAGGTCACCGTGAATCCCGGTTCGCCACTACGCGTACTCGATGCGGGCGGGTACAGCCGCAGAGTTTCTTTGATGACTGCAAAAGTGAAGATAAGCTTTTCAGGAGATGAGGGTTTCCAGCGATCCGTAATGCTGCTTGCCCGACATCCTTCCCCAGAATCTTACCAAGTTTATCGACCATACTGCGACGCGCGTGCGGGTGAAGTGAGAGAAGGTGGTAGCAGTAGCAAAGAGTACTGCTGGATGTGTCATGGCCTGCGAAGAGGAAAGTCCTTATCTGACAAATTGCCGCGTTTTTGAAGGTCGCGTCCATTCCTTCCCCTTCGCCCCTGTTCCGTGCCTGGTCTGCTAGATGATTTTCCAGCGCCAGATCAATGATCGTCTTGCTTCGTGCGTTATTCATGAGATCATTATTCCGACGGTTATGTACGAAGCGATTGTCCAGCTCCCGTGAGACGTACTGGACCATTTGACGAGCATTCCAGCGGCGCATGAGTGATCGGAGCGGATGCCAGCGCTCGAAGAGGTTGGCCTCATTACCAAACGATAGCCACCTTATCTGAGCGCGCAAAGCTGTCGTGAAACTGTTCTTTGTCCGCTGAGCATCGAAACGAGTGTCCCTGGGCAGATGTATGTTAAACGTGAGCATACGACAGATATCAAGGTATACATCATGATACTCACAGATCAAGTCTACCGATGATATCAAGATTGAGGTTAACCGTCAAAGGGTCCATCTGGAAGACTTCACCGCTGGCTGCATGCGCTCGTAGATTCTCACAGAAGATCAGGATATCTTCGATCATCTCTGGAACCTTTGTCATCAGGTGACCACTGTTAAAACCTGGCTGGAAAACATTCCGCCAAGTCTTCCACGCGCTACCTTCCAGGGTCCTGAGGTCCATCCCACCTGTCATCGGCTTCATATACTCTCGCAGAGCGATGAATTTGGCCAACGAGTGAGCTATCGTAATCTGGTTTGCACTGTCGGGAGAAGTGGCTACAAGCATTGGTGGACCGAAAGGCCAGGTGTCTATATAGAATAGGAAATGCCATAGCGATTTGCCGTGGTAACACATGGCCATGGACGTCACTCGGCAGCTTAGACATGATTTTACCGACTATGAGGAGATGCCGAAGTATTGGATGATGAGGCGGCATTGGCTAGATGAATCCACAATTCAGTCTACGGGGGAGAGTGATATCCGTTCGAGAGACCAGAACAAAGGACAGAAGGACATAGCTGGCGTCAGAGCAAGATAACCACTTACAAGACATTCTTCCTGCATGCGCTGGAACCTGCTACGCACGCGGTACAGTTGAATCGTGAAGCTTGCTGTTCGATATACAAGCCATAGAATGACGATCTGTAGAACCACTGAGAGACTTGAGGTGAGAGCTATCTAGGCCGACGATTGCTGTGATCGTAGAATGTTTCAACTGTTGTTCTCCCGAACTTAGTGAGGAGCATCAAGCTGCCATTGACATCATGTCAAACGCTCAGTGTTGGAAGGCCTGGATCGCTAAAATGTAAGGCATTCCCTGTGCGACAGAGAGAATGTGCATTGCCATTCTGTCAGCGGCCAACGTAGTACGTGGTTGATAGGAAGGTGTTGCTACGCATCGATACAAATATTCGGTATTCTGTTTCATTACCAAGTCCTCGGCGTTACTCTCAGAACCCTACCCCCAACTTTCGTCAAGATCACTCCAGATCGTTTTACCAACTTTGATCTTTCCTGAGACGTCAACGTCAAATTCGAGAGACCGATAGAGGACCTTGAATTCACTATTGATGGCAACGCAGACGATAGGACCTCGGTAGTCGTTTTGGGAGCTATCGTCTATGTTGAAAGAATGCAGGCACGATAACCGATAGCGCCTGGTATCCTCGCACATAATGGCGTTCTGTATCGTCGAGTCATTAGCCGTTGGTGGTCTGAGGGAAGGGCCGCTCGACTAGTTCAAGCCATTCTAGAAGAGCTACCTCCTCGATGGCAAGCGACGATACAATGGCCGATGGAAGTCACCAGAACCATGTGAGAGACCCTTGGCTTGCATTACCAGCTTCTAGCTTAGCCTATTTCTCCGACTTATGAAAGCTTCGTGGTTACCTATTGCGGTAGCTGAGTGAGCGGCCCTTCCTCCAAGTCAAGCCAAGCATTGGGCCACTCATGTTGGAACCTTGGGACGAGGAGCACCCTCTTCGCATCGCTAGAACTCAAAGTAGTACCTCCTCCCAAAGAACAATCGCAACTCACATTATCAGTCTCATTCATCTGTGTAAGATCTCCTGCTTACGCGTTTCGGATCTCGAGAATCGCAGCTTCGACAAACAGGCAGTTCCCGTCGTCGGTACCTTTGGAAGTGAGAGAATTTCATGGCTGCGAGATGGAAGGTCAAGCGTTTGCGTCACGTCCATGTCCGTCGAATGTCGTTCGGTTGTCGCCTAAGCAGTACATTGAACTGCGTGATCGATATGAAGAGTAAGTACTTGCAGTTGCTCACTGCTGAGCCTAAAAGAAGCTCTTCTAGACTGAGACTTGGTTGGCAGCTTCACTTAGCGGAGGCACTGAAGAAGCCTCTCTCCTTGGCTTCTAGTGCAACTTGAAAACAGTTCCTCTGAGCTGAGTATATCAGCTGACAATTTGCAGGAAGCTGCTACACTTCTACCAACGAGTATCTACACCCGCCGAGGCACCCCAGAAGCCGGATCATAGAGACATCGACATCCTGGTCCAAAACCTAAAACACGAATTTACTCCAAAAGAGCTCGCCCTGGCCTTGGGAGCCACAGACCTTGTGAAAGCCAAAGGCATCAGCTCCTTCGCCATTCCACTCCCGGGATCCGATGCCGAATGTTTTCAGTTGGATATACATACCTGTAAACCAGGCCTCTTCGAGTGGGAAACGACTATTTATACCCACGGCGACCTATGGCGTATTCTAGGACTTGCCGCTAATCGTCAAGGTTTCATCATCAATGACACTGGTCTTCATCTTCGAATCGCTGAGATCGAACAAACGAATGCGAAAAACGCTTTGCTTCGATTAACAAGCAGTCCCGAGCAGATGATGGCGTTCTTAGGCTTGGAAGCAGATCGCTTTACGGCAGGATTCGCAGATTTGAACGAGGTATTTCTCTGGGCAGCGTCCTCGCGCTTCTTTCGCCGGCGATATTATGAGAAACATGTGATGAAGACGCAGGTCAAGAAAGCTGAGAGACCGATGTACCTTGAGTTTATCACGCACTGGCTTCCTCAACACCAGGAGGTAGGTGTGAGCGGCGACGACGACTCTCTCAATTGGAACTCTTTGCTCCATGAGGCTCTAGAAAAATTCGACAAGCAGGATGAATACCATAGCATGCTCGAAAGCCATAGGAAAAGGCTGATGAAGGATGCAATGTGGCGCAGCATTGCATGAACCCTGCCTGTGGAGGGCAAAGAGCTTGGCCAAGCCATGATAGCTCTGAAAGCACAATTACGATGGCGAGATGGCGTACCTGAGCTGTGCACCGATGATCATGTGGCTGATCGGATACCGGCGCTAGACGAGCAGACGGTGGAGCATATTATCCTTCCTCGGACCTTGCAACATTGGGAGCAGGCAGTGGAGGAAGCTAGGAGAGTCGAGGATCAGCAAGAACCTTCCCAGAACAATTAGACCGCCAATAGTTCAACTCGACGATTCTTATCCGACTACCTCCTGGAAGAGTAAGAAGAGATATAAGCCGTTGCAGAGTAAGCCTGCTGCTCCCACTGGGGCGGTAATCGGGTGAAGATGTTGACATGGGGCTGCGATCGGCAGCTAGGGTCGAGAAGACGAGGGTGTTGTTACGCAGGTGAAAGGCGATGAACTATGGGCATCAGTTCGGCGTTAGTATGGATCCGGATTTTGATTGTATACTACGTCTGAGGAGTGTGGCTGCCTGAGCGAGGCATCAGGTGTTTGGCACGGAGGCGCAGGGGGCTTCCGATTGTGATGGAATGAAGGGAGACGCCGAGGACGCGCCCACTCAGGTACTGTCAAGCATTACTCCCTCACACTGTATCGACCATTGATTGACAAGAATTCTGCGCAAAATCGTGCTATGTCGGCTTCGTGGTGACAGCGTTCAACCTAGAGCATAACCTTAATGGTTTTCTAGACCCACGATACCTATGCGCCTGTCAGTCTTGGGAAACCTCAGGGAGAAATTGTAGGCGAACTTACCTGTAAAATCTCCATACTCAAGTGCAAAGGCTGAGCAAGCCATTAGCCAAGCTTACAGACCTCTGCGGTTGTGTGGATCCGAGGAGTCGTGGCTCGATGGAACAACGCTCTAACTATTCATCATTCGAATCTTGCCTAGGGCATCGCTATCGTCATCGCTCTAAAGAGAGAAACACTTCTTAGAGGCTGATTTTCACTTTCATAGTGCTGCAGTGAAAAAGTCTCAACTCAGATCCCCGGCTGCTTCGGCGATATCGCGACTTCCAATGCCTCGTTCGCCCTGCCGTCCAGATTCTCTGCATTGTTGCGACCCTTTTCAGGACCCTCGACTTCGTGCTTTAAGTCCTTCGACAGTTCTTCCTGCGCCGCTTCCGCTGTCTCGATCTGTTTCAGAATCCACCCGATCGTCGCGTCTCTCGCCCTCTCTAAACTTGCCAAAGTTGGCAGAGGAAGCCTGGCATACTCTGGCACCTTTGCCGGAGCGCTCTTCTCTCCTTTCTGCGAGCTGTCTGTTTGCTGTTTCTCCGCCAGCAGATCCCTCAGTACAGCAATGCTCCGATCTCTATCCGGAAGCACACGGATCAACTCCTGCCTTCTCTTCTCATCCTCCTCAAATTTCACCCTCTTCGCCTTTCTTTCTTCCTCTTCAAGGTACTGCTTGATCGCATCCCTCGCACAATCCTTGATATGCTCGAACCTGACAGGACCGAGCATCACTCCGCCATACCACCGCGCTACCACCACTGCGCCCTCCACATCGAGCGAGCCTAGTACCGTTTCTAGGGCTTTCCCGCCGTATTTCTCGCCGTCGTCATCATAACCGGTATCGTAGAGGCGCTGGAAGCTGAGCGCGCGCTGGGTGCTGGGCTGGCGCCATGCGGCGATGCGATGGGTCGCGGTCTGGATGTTATCCTGCGCTTGGAGGGCTTTAGCGGATAGAGAGGGCGAGTAGATGGCGAGGAAGCGTGATGAGCGATCGGTGATTGGGGAGGAGGTGTAGGTCGGGGCGGCTGTGGGAGAGGGGGAGAGGGGCCGTTTGGGAGGCATCGCTAACTTGAAAGGATTCGGGCATTGTTGGTATAGGGTGTCTTCTTCCAGCCTTCCATTAGCCGCTTCTACAGCTTCTTGACCGTAGTCCTTCAACCCAACGCGTTGTGGTTCTGCTGTACAAGTTTCTGCTGTTATTGAAGAGAGTAGGAATGCCAATTTTTTTGAAATTCGCGACTTGCGGAACGTTTCCGCATCTTATCTGATCTTGTCTCAGCATATTAAGAACATTCCTTCGGCTTCAAATGCCGTCATCCGTCCATCGTCATCAGCGCCCGTTGGTAAGATTGGCATACAAGAATAGTAATTGACATAGAGCACGCGCAAGAGGGATGCTCTAAACCTGCAGCCTCTGCCTGAGAAGCTCTAGATGCTGTAGCGTCGATGTACAAAAATCATTCATCGGCAATTCGGGGAAGCGGCCCGCCAACTTCAAGATACGAATATCGCTATTATGACTCGAGATCAACTAATAGCTAGCTCTTGATCACAATAGTAATATTCTTTTATCAACAACTTTATAGTTAATATTTACTTTGTTTCGTTAAAACATATATTTAATATTATGAAATGTAATTTTTGTTGTAACTCTAGTAATGTATATTGCAATTCTAATTGTTTTACTTAACTACTATATCGCGCATTTTAGACAATTCTTTATAAATATAAATTGTCTATAGATTATTTTTAAGTTAAAACTTGCTTATATTAGTTTAACTTAATTTAAATCTAATCTATATATATATTTTAACATATTTTTCGCAAATAAATAGATTTATAGTTCGACAATTTAATTTATCGCTTTTTAGATTTTGCTTTACGTAACTTAATTTGTTCAAATTCTATCTATATATATATAACAATCTCTTTGCTAATATAAGTATTGTAATTTGACAATTCGATCTTTTTTTTTGTTTTTATATTTAGAAAATTGACTTAGATTTAACTCAAATTTAATCAAGATCTTGCTCAAATATACAAATTATATAATAGCGTGCTATAAATTACTATTATTAAATTAAATTTAATGCGCATGCATTTTGCATTAGTAAGCTTTTAGATTTTTAATAATAATCTTAAATATTATTGTTTGCTTCTTTCTTTCTTATTATTTTTCTATTAATTTAATTATTAAGAACTTATTTATTAAGAATTTACAATAATATCTTATTTACTTGTATTCAATTTTAATTATAACAAAACTTTAAAAGTTTAAACGCAAATGTATATAAAGAGAACGTATTCTTTTAATTACTTAGATATTATTAAGAACTTTTTCGACAAAATCTTACAACTTGTTTGTTAATACAATATTACTTTAAAAGCGTATTAAACGTATTCTTATTTTAGAACAACACTTATTTAAAAGCGAACAAAGATTAATTATATTTTGTAAAAGAAATTTCGAAACTTGATAAAAATTATTAATTATTTTATATTTATTAAATGTCTTAATAAAGATACAATTACTTAATCGATAATTTCGATATTAAAGTTATAATAAAAGAAGAGCTTGCAAAGAGAATAAAAAGATAGAATTATAACGCTAATCTCTAAAAACTTTTTGCGTTAACAAATTTCTTCTTTGCTTCTCTTAGCTCTTTTTTTGCTCTTTTATTTTTCTTTGTTTTGTTTTCTTTTTATTAATTTGTCTTATAGCTTGTGTTAAGCGAGTTCGAATTTAATTGCATTTTGTTTCGAATAAAGATATTTATACTTTTATGCAAACTTATAATTAAACAACTTTTTACAATAGTCTTCGATATTAACTTGCAACTTAGTAACTTCTTTTTAGATTCTTTTATTGTTCGACTACAAACGCGCAATATCTTTATAGACAAAATAAATCAAATTCTAATATATATTATATTAAAAAAATTATATAAACTAGTCGAAGACAATAACTTGCGCAATAGAGTTTGTTAAACTTAACAAATAGACAATAATTATTTTTGAATTCTAATTTAGATACAAAACAATATAGATAAATTAATTTCCTACTTTTGTATTGCAATCTAATCAAAGAACAAAAAAAAATAAAGACTTTTTATCAATATTAATTTTAAAAATAATTTACTCGATTTTCTTCTTTTTGACGTTTTCGAATTAAAAGAAACTCTATTATATCTATGACTTTTCGAAGCATTTCAGGATTCCTGCTCTTCCGATTGAGACAAGTCAACAGGGGTAAAGACTCTCACTGCTGATCGCCTTCAATTCGCATCTTTCCCTTCTTCATGAAGAGTGAAAGCAGGATTGCCAGTGCACTGCAAGTCATGCAAATGATATAAGACTTGTTCAGGGACTCTACAATGATACCAATGACTTGATCTTGTGCCTTCTGTCCTAGAGTCCCGAAAGTCGTCGATTTGGCACCAGAGATGATGCCTTGAATCTGCGTCTTCGATAGCGCAGGGACAACTCTGACAATCTTATTCGTAGCTTCATTCAAAAACACGCTGTTGGCGATCGATAGCACCGTGGCAGATGCAGCTAGCTGCGAGAAGCTTAGAAAGCTTACCGCCGCTGGTATGTACTTTGGCTCGACCTGAGCCTGAGCGACGGAGAAAGGAAGGGTGACGAAGCAGCCTGAACCAATCCCCACAAGGATTGTGTAGCCGTAGACTTTCGCGTCGCTAGTGTTGATGTCTACCGTGTAGAGTAGAGCAGCACCGACAAGTCCGAGCGCCGGGCCGATAAGGAACCATGGCATATACCTTGGATAATGGGAGATGAATGTTCCGTTGCCGATGATGGTAACCACGAGGAACACGACCAAAGGCAGCAGACGAACACCGGCTTCCAATGCGGAATCGTGCTTGGCGAATTGGAAGTACAAGGGTACGAAATATATTGGGACGAAATTCAAAACCGTGGCACACGCTTCAGCAAAAAACAAGAGAATGAGCTCTTTGTTTTTTGTGAATTGGACTGGGAACGTGCGGAACTCTGGCGCGGTCCCGATGCACCAGATTTGCTGAGGCCAGAAGACTATGAATGATACTCCGGCGACGCAAAGGAGTGCGATGGTCCTTGCACTTGACCAGGCGTAAACGACTCCGCCGAAGCTGATTGCCATTAGGCCTGAAAGAAAAGTTCCAGTCATAATGACAGTCCCAATCAAATCGATGTTACTGAAGCGCTCCTTCATCCGGATACCAGGGTGAGGATCAAGGGCTGGAATCAGAAATACGTACACAGGCGCACACACTGCACCGATGAGAAGGTTGATGTAGAAGGACCAGCGCCAAGTGAGACTGCTCGACGCAAAACCCCCGCCAATTATGGGGCCCAGCACGATCCCGAGACCCCAGGTGAGGCCTGTCAATCCCAGATAAATCGGGCGTTCTTTTTGAGTTGAGAGGAGGGACAGCAGGGTCATGACACCCGTGTACATTCCCGATCCACCCAGACCGCAGATGGCACGTCCAACAATCAGGGCTGTCATCGTCGGTGCAGCACCACAGACAGCTGAGCCGATTTCGAAAAGGGTGACGCAGGTAATGTAGACCCACTTTCGATTGAACTGGCTGTACATCTGACCCGTATGGATCATGTTAGCCAGACCTGACTCAGTAGTATTACTGGAGTCGCTAGACTTATCAGAAGAAGTTCGTGGAGGCGGCGCCGACAAGGAAAGCAACGGAGATCCACGGAAGGCGATCAAGAGAGTCGAATCGGTCAACCACGATGGGCTGAACAACCGCGACGACGGTGTTATCTAGGCCGAAAAAGAACGTGGACGAGAGGACCGCTAGAACAATCGAAACCCAGCGAGACCCGACGATGGTGCGTCGTGAAATAGTCGGTGGTCCTTCTTGGGGTAGTGGTTCTTGCAGCTTCTTTCCCCCATCATGGCTTTGGGTTTCTTCCATCTGAACGGTGTCTACGTTAGCTGCGATAGTATCTTTCGATTGCTATGGTTTTTTTCGTCGGTTCTCTGTAAATTTTGCTCCTAATGGCTACAATGTCTGGAATATAACAAGAGGTAGTTGGATTCTGACTTATGTGAAAAGCATTAGAGTGTGGGCTCAAGGAACCAAAGTAGGCTCCACAAACAACACGCTAGGCCCAAAAACAAGACCATAGATTGCAGTCTTTGCGTGCATAGCTGTGCCTCTGCATAGCTGCCAGCTCAGGAAGAAAACCTTCCTGTGAGTGCGCCACAGACTTGACTACCAGGGATGACCGTGACACGTGATGCATCACAATATTCTCAGAGCTTATGACGAGACTTCAGACGCTCTGGACTTCTAATTGCTTCTCACGACCTAAGCTCTTCCTAGTGCCTCCCCCGACTGATTTCAAGTTTCGGTAATACATCTAGTCATGTAACATGTAATTTTCGACTCTCGTAACATGACCGAGAGGGACTGATCACGAAATAAACAATTATATTTACGAATATGTCTATCTTTACCAATTCGGCAAACGAGCAGACAGACGCAGGGGTGTGGCGCAAGCTGCCCACCATCAGATATCATGCAGTACGGACATGCTCCACTGCATTCTGCCTGATTCGGACTCCACTCACATCTAATAGTCTGCTACGGAGACTTTTCAAAGGAGGACTAGTTTCGGCAATCCTTATCAGCCTCTGGAATCCTTCTTCATACGGTGTGATCTGTGAGGCTCCAACGAGGGATACGTTCAATGCAGGTCTAGAATGTTTGAAACGCTAATGGTCAGTGCTAGCACATATGCTAAACTCACTAATCAGGCGTAGCTACCTGACCATGGCCACCCTCCAATGTCCTGTGCTTGCTAAAAGAAAATCAGATCGGAGACGCAAATTACGATTGGGGCCACTTCTTGAACACTCTGCCCTAGGGGCGAGATAGAAGTGATTGGCTACTTGCCTCCACCTTAAATTGTAAGTGTGACACCCCCATCTAGTTTTTCTATGTTCAGATTGTATCGTCCTGAGCGTAGACTAAATAATCAAAAAATCAGTTTGGGAACGCAGGGACCTAATAATTAGATGCTGAAGGGACTGGGTCAGGTTCCGTACTCACCTCCACCTCAAATTTGCCGTGCAGGCATATCGACAACTGTCGAGGAAGCTGGTTATACCTGGTATGGTCAATCTGTCGTTGGTTTTGTCTTCGAGTAAGGTATTTGCAGCCTTTTCAAAGCGCACGACGGCTGCTTCCAATATCGCCGTCGCGTCGTTCACAGCGGCTTGTGCATTGTGGCCGTGCTCAACGTAGAGCAGAGGTATTAGGCTGTCCACTTGGCCTTGAGCCTGTATCGATTAGCTCTACAGATGTACGTAAGAAGCTGGCTTCAAGCGGCCTACAACTTCTTTCTTCACCGACAGGATATCGTTGGTGCTAGCAACAAGCATCAGCTCCAGGCTTTAACGGCACCGTACAAGAGCAACAGTTACTTACACAGAGATGATAACATTTGTTGCGTCCCAGAGTGAGCGCATCGCGTGACTGTTCAAGACCTGGCGGGGCAAAGATATTTGTAGTGTGTATCTATGTTGCTTCAATGAATAAAGTGGCTCCTCTGGGATGAAATCTGTACGCACTCGTGGAGGGCCAAACAAACACCCACAGCACTGGTGCCCATGCGACGGCGTTGGTATGATTCAACGGACGGAATGTGTCCACTGAGCTGTACACGTTGCTCTACCTCCGACATTTCGACGAAAAGCTTGATCTGTTCCATCAAAGCTTGTCTCTGCTCTATCGATGATAAATTGAGCCGGCCAGAAAGCCTACTGACGTGTGTGGAAGGGGTCCTTACCAACCGTGTAATGCTTGACCACTGCACGGCCAACAGGCGCAAATTGCTCAATGATAGAGCTGCAGTTATCCGTCACGGTGGTCTTTGGAATTTGAAATCCGGTCCCTTCGTTGAGAGCAAGATGGGTGCCGACGCGCTCGAGAGTAAGTGCACGAAAAGCTTGGGCTTTTTCGAAACTTTTCGAAAGCTCTGAGAATTCGAGTGAATCGATCTCTAGGGAGCTCCCTTAGCCTTCTTTCCCAAGAGGAGCGAGAAATAAGGGATACTAGTATGGCATACCATCGTCCCAGGCAAATAGCTTCGCATAAACACTCAGACAGTATTTTCTTGAGCAGCTGGGCCTCGCACTTACCCAAATGGAAAGAGAGGTTGCGACGCAAAGTCTCTTTAACGGGGCATAAGGCCACCACGAAGCTCCGAACAGAGCAGGATCCGCGGCCTTAAGCTTCGAAAGGCGTTTGCCCAATGGAAAGAGTCTAGTGTGTCAGGACGGGTATGCTTTTCCCCCGAAAGCAAGTGAAAGCTCATACTTGTCTAGGGTTCGGTCGACATATTCTCGCAAAGCATCCAATTCGTGGTTCACACCATCTGGCCATGATCGAAAGAAGCCATGAAGGTCAGGAATGTTGATGTGCTGGCCCTGAAGCGAACGTACGAGCTCGCCGCGCTTATCTGGTCCTGATGGCGGGATCTCTGAAGTGTGGTCGAGCATATTGTGGTGTGGCAGATTCTCGAAGCAAAGAACGATGAAGAAATTTGCAGGCTCGAACAGAGAAGCCGTTGCTGTTTGAGGTATCCCAAAGAGGAGAAAGTTCTAAAGCGGAAGGAGTCGATGTGATCACTGCTGTGCCTAGAGGCTCCACCGGGCCTGTACTGAGCATCCTTAGATTCTGGAACGTTAGAGGTAATCGCAGTCGTCACCGCCTCATAGCCCGGACTAGGCTGATGAGATATCCGGCAATTGAGAACAAAGAGCCATAGTAAGCTAAGAAGCTCCCACAAAAGATCTCCACAAGGGTAATGTTATTGGTAGCCCATTGAGATGTACAGGAACACCATACTGCCACACTAATCAGTGGTGTTGAGACTGCTCCTTGTTCTTGCCGCTGGAAGTTCCAGCTTAAGGAATCCTGTTGCGGTCAGACATGCGCATGTAAAAGGAGTTGAAGGAACCGAGACACAGAGCCTATACTGCGTAAAGGCTATAGGCCAGACTATATCGCGCCGGGTTCATACCAGAGACCCCGCAGACCGCGCCTCAGTAGCTGAAAAGCCTACCTGCCTGACATGCAAGTACGATCCTGCGTAGGAACCGAGATACGGAGCCTATGGTGCTTAGAGGCTACAGGCCGGCAATTACCGCGCTGGTGTCCCACAAAAGACCCTGCAGACCGCGCCTCATTAGCTGAAAAGCCCCCCATGCAAGTGCAATCCTGCAGCCTGCTTCGCCTGGAAAATAATTACGCCTATTACCGACTCATGTGCGTCGCATGCCTCTGTAACGGATTGATTATGACGTCAACTTGCATTCCTCGGGTTCTAGGTGTGTGTGTGAGAGTACCTAGGAAGCTCAAGAACCTCTAAGGGAACCTCAGGACGCCCGCAAATACTACTGTCGTGAGAACCGCCCAGACAAGTGATTAGTACGCTACTACAATCGCGATTCCTCCTTGACTATTCTTGAAGACTTTCTTACAAACAGACTCTCGGATTCATAACCATGGCGTTCGACAAGCAGTTCGATTTTGTCATCGTTGGTGGGGGCCTTTCTGGCTGTGTTCTTGCTGCAAGATTGCGCGAAGCGCTTCCCTCCTTGTCCGTAGCTCTTCTTGAAGCTGGCCCGGACGAGTCCAGAAATCCTACGGTTCTATCACCTGTCCTGTATCCAACGTTGCATGGTACGCCCCTCCAATATAGCTATCAATCTACTCCGCAGCCTCAGATCCAGGACCGGAAAATCCCAAATTGGGGCGGCCGACTGCGTAAGCTCTTCTTCCCTCCATTGACGGACGCTTCGTCATCACAGCTGAGCAAAGTAGTTTCTGGAAGTAGTGCAGTCAATTATGGTGCCTGGACAAGAGGCCACGCCGCTGATTTCGACTCGTGGAGTCGAATGGTAGAAGACCCTCGTTGGTCATACGAGGGCCTGCTGCCCTACTTCAAGAAATCAGAACACTGGCACGACGAGAGCGGCGATAAATCTCACCATGGCTTCTCTGGTCCTATGCACACTTCTTCTGGTGGTCGGGACTACGCCCTCCGTGAGCCGGTGCGGAACGCCTTGCTGTCTACGGGTCTTCAATTCAACGCAGACGTGAACAGCGGCCATCCCAACGGGGTTACTAAGCTCGTCGAGAGTTGGCACAATGCTTCTCGGCAGCACGCCGCAATTTGTTACAATCTAGAAGGTGTTCATGTTATGACAAACACTGTCGTACAGCGAGTTATCATCGAGAACAGTATTGCAGTCGGCGTTGAGCTCAATGATGGCCGACGACTAGCAGCTACGAAAGAGGTCATCGTCAGCTGTGGTGCACTACGGACCCCTCAAATCCTGATGCTGTCTGGCATTGGGCCTCAGACGGAAGTGTCCAAATTTGATATCAAGCAAGTCGTTGACTTACCAGTCGGACAGTACCTGCACGATCATGGATCGGTAAACATTGTCTGGAAGCTCAAGAACCCTGATCAAGGCTATGCGTTTGGCTCACCTGCGTTTAACAAACCAGAATATGGGACAGGCAATCCGATGGATTGGATGGCTACCGCAGCCGCGCCAGATGGAGATCTGCGGAAGGCCGCAGATATCGACGGTACAAGGTTCCAATCCGACGAGCGCACAGACTACGAGGTGACAGTCATGTATGGCATCACGGCAGCAGCGCCGGTCGAAGTAGCTCCCATGGATGGCACTCATATCACCACAGGAATTCTCTGCTTGTCCCCAACATCTCGTGGCACGGTCACTCTTGCCTCCAAAAGCGGAACGGACAGTCCCATCATTGACCCACGCTACTTCACCACTGAACACGATCGCGCGGTGCTGCGTGCCGGGATGCGTTGTGCGCTGCAGGCGATGGAATCAATGAAGGAGTACATTGTGGATGAGACGCCGCCGCCAGGCATGCCTCGCATCAACTCTGCTTCGTCGGATGAGGATCTAGATGAACGTATCAAGGCCATGGCTTGGTCATGGTTTCATGCTGGTGGTACCGCAAGCATGGGGAAGGTGGTAGACAGTCAATGTCGCGTCTACGGCGTTGATCGACTTCGCGTGGTGGATACCAGCATCATGCCCCTTTCCATCACGGCACATCTGCAAGCACCCATGTATGCAGTGGCAGAATCGGCTGCGGACCTCATTGCGCAAGCGGCTTGAAAATAGCACCCGCAATTTTAGTGTCTCATCATGAAGCATGAGGAGATCGTTACAATAGACGTAGGCTATGCTTCGGAATGCATGATCGTTTGCAGCTGAGTTGTGATTTCACTGAAATGACTACGTCGTAGCAAAGCTGCATAATTGCAGCTGGTAACTCGATAACATTTTAAGACCATGTAACTCACACCCTGTCATCAGCGGTTATATCAAAGTCCCTCCGCACATGAATGGCGCTCCCTTGCGGATTGTCATGCTCCATCCGAGAAGCGATGACGCTGCCGGCTGCGCTACCATCACAGGTGGCTTCGTTTCGGGAGAGATGACCAAGCTTACGGCCGACAAGCTTTATGTGATCTTCATCGACATGATTCTTCCTAGAAGACTGCCGCCAGCTCGCAGGCCCAAGCTTTTCCATCAGCGGTCGACATACCATCAAGCATGCGACAATAATGGCTATACTTGGCTCGATCGCGAGCCATTCCAATGCGGGTACTTCAGACCAAGTCGGGTCCTTCTCATCCACTTGTAAGATCGTGACCAGACGCCCGATGCCAACACCTATGTCAAGAATGCCAAGTCCGAAGATAAGACTCAGCGCTACTTTGCTGGAACGGGGCAACTGCAGCCTCCATGACGCAGGTATGGGCAATGACCAGATAGCCAATTCGATTGCAAGACCCCATCCTGCAACAGCTGCTACGATAGGTATTTGGGGCAGACAGGTCCCAGGCTCCGTAAATGACCAGTTTTTGGAGAAAGGAACGCAGCGGACAGAAATGATGATGATGTTGAAGACGATCCAGAGAACATTGATGACGCTGCACGCGAGTACTGAGCATCGAAACGTCAGGGTCATGTCGATATGTTTGGTGGAAAGGTAAGTGTCAATTTATTTACTTACTGAGCCGACGCAATCCTTTTGTGATGAATATGCGGTATAGAAGGGAACAGATCGACCATCGAATGGCGCCCATTGTGAAAGCGTAAGCGTATTGTCCGAAAGCCCCGAGCTTGAAGAGATCGAATCAGGTCTGCCATCAACACAGAAAAGAGGAGTGATCGGGCGAACCTTGCCCATCTTGATGAGTTGGTCTGGTGTAATTCCCCCGTTCAGATGATGGCCTAGTCGTCCAATGCCTACTTGCAGCACTGTTTCGATCGCTGACAGATAATAGAACACTAAGCTAATGACAACCAGCCAGTCGTCGATTGCAGGTTTCATTCCCTTTATCCGTCGCGCCCAGAAACGAGCGGCTACAGCGATGGTTGCCAAGATGAGGAAGACCACGCAAATCGCTACGGTCGAGCGGGCTCGCCCAGTCGAGAAGGGCTCCAGGTCATCTCTCAAGGTTATCTTCGAAGTTTGTATGGCATGATGCATGCTGCCGATAGTCGCTGAGTTGGGTCGAGGTAGGAAATACTGAGTCAGAAGCGAGACCGGAAGTCCACATTGCCCGTCCGTGATACATATAATCAATCGAGGTCGGCTTTGGAATGCGAGATTATGATCGAGAAGGGTCGAGACGGGCTGAGCCGCAATAAGCCCCGGCACGATTGGTGGGATGGCCAAAGCAGCTTTGGTTGTTCCAAGATCTCATGGCCCTTGGACCAACGGATGCCACGTAACATTACCACAATGACTGAAAATTACGTTCGTAGTAGCTGAACGATATTGTATTGACCTTCACACCATTGAGGGATCCGTCGCTTCGGTGCGGATCGGCAATTCAACAAGAGTTTCTCAGCTCAAGGAATGATCCACATCAGTGCAAAGATAACGTGCCCGAGCTGCGTAGGAGGATCGCTGGGGCATGGTGATTTGTCGTGCTTGACCAGGGTTATTTCACTTACCGCCTTGTCCGACGAGGCAGTAAGGGGGCCGAATTTAGCTATTAACCGGCGCTAGTGCGCTTACGCTTAGCGGGCCGCGCCATCTCTCTTGAAGCTTGATACAACGTTGCACAAGACAGCCTTGCCGGGATATCGTCATCCGCTGTTGCATGCAAGCCATTCGAAACGCCAATGTTCCATGGGCCACTCAGCTTTCGAGATAGCTGCATTGCATGCATCCCTTATACTTGATAGGATCGCCTTGACGTAATCCGGTAATAACGTTTCATGCGCCGCTTGGACGTGGTTGCCTAGAATGGGTTGCCTGGAACCCAGAGTCCATCCCAGCCACTACTGCTCGCATGCCGCCCACATATTTGGCTGAATAAGCAAAACCGGCCTGCAACCAATTCCTCCCACATACTTTACGGGGGGCAGGCATAGGATTCCGAACGCTTGCAGCTGCATGACAGCGGAGAAAGTTTCATGTCCCAGCTGAGCGCATATCCACAACCGGAGCGGTCCGAACACAATTAGTTGCGCCAGGACTACAAAATACTGCAGCGTGACTTGAATTCTCTGCCACTTACTGGAAATCTCGCCACACCGTCCCCTGTCACGCTGCAACCTCTGGCCTTTTGCACAGCAATGCCTAAGTCTCCGAGAATGCAGCCCCTGAGGCATCTCCTCATGCGGGAGCTGCTGTGGGCATCGTGCTTTTGCACTGCGGCACCCAGCTATTCGGAAAGCCTGGCAGCTACTCAGCTGATCGGTTCTCACTTCGGGATCCCAGACACTCCTGTGACTTACGACTATGTGGTGATTGGAGGCGGTACCGCCGGTCTGGTGGTCGCTCATAGACTAGCTTTAAACTCTTCGTACAGCGTTGCCGTCATCGAGGCAGGGGGTTTCTATGAAATGGATAATGGGAATTATTCCGAGATCCCTGCATACGCTGCGCAGCTCACCCGTAAGTGTGGAGGCGGATATTGCAGGCTTATCGAAGCTCTCCGATGTCCTGGCCGGTATAGTCGGCCAAAAATTGAGACCAATTGCTGACACTGCACGATCGATAGAGCCGTCTGCCGGATCTTTGAAGAACCCTTTGGTTGATTGGTATCAGTACACCACTCCTCAAGCGGGCCTGGGCGGTAGAGCTCCGTTGTATACATCAGGAAAGACTTTTGGTGGAGGAAGTGCTCGTAACTTTCTACAATATCAGCGGTACGTACCGAGTAGCCCGAACAACCGTTCATAGCGGGTGTTTTGGGCGGGCTAACATTTCCGGAAGGTCATCAGCAGGTGCATTCGAAAAATGGGCTCATGAAGTTGGCGATCAGAGCTATACTTTCAACAACCTATTACCCTTCTTCAAAAGAAGCGTTCATTTCAATCCACCAGATCCATCCTCCACGCCTCGAAATGTGACCCTTCCATATAATGCGAGTTCCTTCTCAAACGATGGAGGTCCACTGGAGGTATCTTTCCCCAGCCACTTCAATGCCATCTCTTCGTGGCTCGGCAATGCCTTCACTGAGATGGGTTTTGGAAGACTTCCTGGGTTTTTCGATGGTCGTCTCTTTGGCTGGTCATATTTCGCCTACTCGCTAGATCCGAACAGTCAAACCAGATCCTCGTCCGAGACGTCCTTCTTGCGCGACGCTCTAAGTCACACCACCAATCTCAATTTCTATAAGTCAACGCTGGCCAAGAGAATCATCCTCGAGAACTGTAAAGTCGCCACGGGGGTCCTTGTTAATACCGCTGGAGTGGAATACAAACTTTCCGCCAGGCGGGAAGTAATCCTCTCTGCAGGTGCGGTACGTCGCTCCATGCATCTGACCCCGCATGTTCGTTATACTGAGGGCGTCTACTAAACCGTTTGCTAGTTCCGTTCTCCACAACTACTGATGGTTTCCGGGATTGGACCAACCTCTACATTGGAAGAGAATCATATTCCCGTGTGTGCTGACCGCTCAGGCGTCGGCCAGAATATGTGGGACAATACTTTTTCAGGCCCCACGTATCCTGTCGATGTCATGACCCACAATTCCCTTGCCGATCCTATGGTACTTGGCCCTGCCATCCTCGAATACAACAGTAAGCGTAGCGGTATCTTGACGAACAGTGGAGGTGACTTTCTGGCCTTTGAGAAACTGCCCAACAAAATTATTTCTGAGGCCACGCGCAAGGATCTGGACGATGCTTACGGGCCTGATTGGCCGGACGTAGAATATCTGGAGCAGAACGCTTATTTCGGCGACCAACTCGTCCCTCCTCCAGCGAGCACCATTGGTAAAAACTTTGCAGCTCTTCTGCCCGGGCTCACAGCCCCATTCTCGCGTGGAAATGTCACCATCGTCAGCAACGATACGTCCATTCTCCCCGTTGTTTCGCCCAACTGGCTGACTGATCCTCGCGACCGCGAAGTCCTTTTGGCTGCTTTTCGTCGAGTAAGGCAAGTCTGGGCCTCGAATTCTATGCAGGGCGTGGTTACAGGGCCTGAGGCATATCCTGGTTTGGAATTCACGAGCGACAGCGACTTGCTCGATGTAATTCAGCGAAGCGCACAGACGATATGGCATGTTAGCGCTACGAACAAGATGGGCAAGACCAATGACTCAACAGCGGTTGTTGACTCTCGTGCGAGGGTCATAGGAGTGCAAGGGTTGAGGGTCGTCGATGCAAGCGCATTCCCTTTCCTTCCGCCGGGTCAACCACAAAGTATGGTGTATGCTTTGGCTGAGAAGATTGCCCATCACATATTGAATGGGGACTAAACTGATGAGCAGGGGCGTACCGCCTCAGCAAGGACTACATGTTGGGCGACGTAAACATTGGCAGCAAGACTACAGTCGGATATACTAAAACCTGATGAATTATTCATTGATTGAATCAGTCGCTCATCAATGCGGCTTGATTTTGCTGAGATATTCCAAAAGCGGCCAAAATGGGTTCCTTGCTTGCCATCTTGATTCTCGTTGGTTCACCCCAATTTCACGTTCTAACAAGGCACCGAAGAGATGCTACAGAACCAAGCAATCACTATATGACCGACCGTAAATTGGCCATAGCCTGGAGTCTCCAACGTGGGCCATTGCTTTTACCAAGCGTCAAGATGCCGTTCTCTCTGACTTCTACCCTAAAGAAGTGATCCATGACAAATTGTGCGACTCTTTTTCAATTTTGATTTACTGTATCTCCCATTGGCATGTTTGCCAAATTCGTTCTCAAGTGATCAATAGGATAGAAATTTCCATGCCATTACTGGTATGATTGAGTAAACCATCGAATCACCATAGCGGCATCCCGTCAGACAGTACATTGATAAGCGTACAACCCTTGAATGTCCAGTCCATTCATCCCGCTTTTGCATTCAATCATTCCTCTCCTCATAGAAACACGGGTACTAAACGTGTACCTGCTTGACCTTCACGTGTACTCCGTGGCTGTTCATGTCCGGCTCGCCAATAAAGCAGTCACGCGTAGCCATGACATCTCTCTCATAGATAACGTCGTCGAGGCTCATATCGAAGCGTCGCAGAACGTAGGCAAGCACAATATACAACTGTGCGTAGGCCAAGCTATTAAAGACCTTCACTTCAGCTGTGTGTCTGGAAGACTGTTTGGGGAAATAGGACTCACTTTATTCCAATACAACTCCTCGTACCACGACTAAAGGGAACGTAGAACTTGTTGACCATATCTATGTCCGGATTGGTGGGAAGCCAGCGCTCGGGGAGGAATTTCAGGGGATCGCGGAATATGTCCGGATTGTGCAAGATGTGTCTGAGTGACATGGAAACTGCATTTCCCGGCGGGATGACGAAATCCTGATATTGGAGTGCTTCATCTGGGGCTACCAATGGAAGGCGGGAAGTAAGGATTGCGCTCACACGAAGGGTCTCGCGGATCACGGCCGTCTGTTGTATGTCAACTTGGGCAATCTCCTCAATAGTCATGGTAGCAGGAATAGGGATCAGACAAGTGGAGGGGGTCTCACCAGGTAAGGCATGCGCTCAAGATCTTTCAAGTCAGGTCGAACATCTGGTGTCGGCATAGCCTCAGCCAATTCCTTCGCTAGAATGGGCATCACTCGATCTTTGTTCGCCAGGATGTGATAAAGCGCATTGGTCATCATACGGCCGCAGGTCTCTCCACCAGCAGCAATTGCAACAAAGCCTTCTTGCCCCAGACGTTTCGGGGTCTTCTCTTGCGGCGGTAAGGAGCTTTTTAGTATCGTTTGAAAGATGTTGTGACGGTGTACTATGGAGAATTGAGAGCTTTCTGTGTCTTCCAGCGCAGACTTGTCAAGGGTGGATTCCCACTCATCAATGGCGATGGAAGCTGACTCTTGCATGTCCTATTGGTGCGTCAAGTATCAGCCAATGCACCAGCATGTTCGGAGAATGCCTTCACCTTGTTGAGCCTAACAACACGACCGAGCCTTGGAGCAAAGCTCATCCATAGATTGACAGGTAAGGTTTTGGCAAAAGTTATCAACCAGGGAGCCTGCTTGACAAGCGCTGTCAGAAAAGCAAGAGCAGCAATGGTCTTTTGCCAATCTTTGGCCTTTTCCTCATCCTGCAACAAGCCAATTGTTTTCTGGGGATTCGACCCATTCAGAGAATGGGCGGCGATCACGTCGGTAGTTATTGCCAGGAAGTTGAAACGCAATTCTACATTACCGTTCCTGTTCTGCTGGTCGTTGAAATTGGCGCAAAGCTGATCCGTCTTTTCGTGGATCCAGGGCTCGATATCGGTGATTGCTCGTTTTGAGAAGAAGGCACTAATTGCTGCTCGACGTCCGCGATGAATGGTATGATCGACTGTGCCAAAGACTGCCATGAAAACATTAATCTGGGGATGCTAGCTAGATATCTATTTCATGGGAACTTACCTCCTAGAGGAGTTCCGGTCATATGTGCTGATGGTGCATACTTGTCGCGAGCACCCTCGCTCGCTGAGCAATATAGTCGGTCGTACCAGTCAGGGTCTTTGATATGAACCTCGTTGGGCGCCACACGAACAATCGGACCTGCTCAAGACACCTCTGGTCAGTAAACTTCTAGATTGGGCCGTATTCAGTAGCTGGCGCCACCAGCTGCCATCTTCAGGTAGTCTGACAAGGGAAGCTGCCGAAACACTTGCTACTCTGCTGAATCTGAAGCCATTCTTGTCGCAGGCTTGCGTTCACACATGCAGAAAACTCACCATATTGATTGTGCATTTTGTCGACTTCGCACCAATACTGGCCGCCAGGCCATTTCACCACATCAAAGTAGAACTCATACCACCGCGTAGCACAAGCCAATTTAGGGCCAGGGACTTGAGCTAAGGGGTGGAAGTAGAGCCTGTAAACTACCTGGCATATTGCTCGTACGGTGAGACCAGTAGAGGCGACAGTAGCATAGAACCAAATATCGTACATATCGAAAGCAGCCTCTGTCCTCTGACCTTACCACGGATAGCTGCGCACTCGGAGCGAATAGTGTTGAGCACGTGATGACAAGATCAGGCGTAGGAAGAAAGTGTAGTAAATTTCCGCGCTGCAGCAGCTCCAGATACAACTAATCCATGCATCTTTCCGCGGGGTAGGACTCGCTCTTTAATACCCGCCTCGATTGTCTAATCCTTAGGCCTTACATTCGGCGAGACTACTTGAAGGATGTTTCTCGACGGTCTGTGCCGTAATCAGTGTGCATGCCTCGCCTGCGCCCTCTCTCTCTCGACAATCGGGTTATTAGTCTGCAAGATTTGTCACGTACAGTCAGCTGGCTGTTTCGAGACGAGCGCTATTACAAATTGCCTATGGAACTCACCATTGGGAGAAAAAGACACTCGGATTATTTCGCCAATCTATTGCAGAGCTTAACAGTCGCTTTCATGAGCATTATTCGAGCTATAATTAAGAGAGGTGACAACCCAAACCCGTTTCACAGATGGAGAGACGTGCCAGGTCCTCTATTGGAAATGCATTAGCTCTTGGCTAAACGCTGGCTAGATTGCCTCACTGGGCTGCCTGGGTAGCATCATGACTTTGCGACGGATTACTCCAGTACTTGCAAGTGGAACGCGTCCTTACCAAAGCCATTTCCATACTTGTGTTTGAAACAGCAGGTTTCTGGGTACAAGCTGTAACAGATTCACAGATATCAAGCGCGTCAGTGGTAAAGGAGATCTGGAAGTAGTCGCTGTTACCGTAGGGACTTCAATAGAGTTCAATGATTGTCTTCGGTCATAGACTAGGCATAAATCCTCGAAAGTATGTTTGACAAGGGATCGACAGGTGCCAGAGAAGCTGAGGCGTAGTCCGCAGCTATTGTGGGTCTGCCCAAGCCTCGAGTGGAGGAAGTCCGAAAGAGGGTTCGTCGCGGTTACGATTGCCACACACGTTCAAAAGCTTCCAGACGCCTTGAGATCAATGTAGCCTTTTGCCTGCTGAGAAATGACCATCAAATCATGTCTCAAGTTAACCGGAGCGTCTCGAAGCTGGCCGTTTTGCAGCTCGATTGGCTTGTTTCAGACGCTCGGACCAGACCACGCATGCATCGATAGGCTCTCAAAGAGAAGCCGTAGTCTTCGAGCACACCTCTATGCATCATCCATGATCGCGAGAATATGGCGTGGCATAGCCGGACGCTGGAACTTCCCATTACCCATGCAATCCGACGGCTGGATTATGCCTGCTGTCTTCTCTGTTTCCGCTTGCCTGGAGGCTGTGCACCCAGGCATGCGCCAAGACTCCCTCCCGTAAGCCTGGTCGATGCCTACCAACCGCCTTAAATCCGAGACTTTTAGTATATTCTCGATCTAGTGGCAACAATAGATTATTAAGAAAGAGATTATTTATTATAATTGTTAAACTAATAACTATCTTAATAATATAAATTCTTTTATATCTTTTAAATATTATTTTAAGTTAATTTATATTTGTATTTATTTAAATTCTCTAGTTCTAGAATATTGTATTAACAAAAGTTAATATTTCTAAATATTAATAGTAATAAATAAGAAATATTAGAGTTTACTCTTCTCGAGATTTTGTATTTTAGTATAGAATATCAAATTATTTTCTTATATTAATATTTTATTTTGTTGCTTAGTTTTAAGCAATTAATGCAACTTCTTCTATAGCACTAATAGAATATAAGAGCAAAAATTAACTATTAAAGTTTATTTTCTATTCTAAGTTTTCTCTATTTAGTATCTAAGTATCTTTAAGTTTAATTGAGCAATTTAAGCAAATATAAATTAATTGTTAAATTAAGTTTCGATTTAACTTTAGAAATTAATTTAACTTGTTAATTTTAATATTAGAAATTAATTTAAAACTTGATTTAATTTCTATTATTTTAAAATTTATTTTTATTTAACTTAACTTAATTTTCGATTTTAATATAAGAAATTAAATTAAATTATTAAAAATATTAAGATTATTAAAAATAATATAAATTTAATTTAGATTTAGATTTTTTTAATGTTTTCTAAATAATATATAATATATTAATAATTTAAGATAATTTTCTAGAAGTTTTATTAACGACTTAAGATTCTTGAAATCGTTATATTAATGTTTTAGCTCTAGAATTCTATTAGCAAATTTAATTAACTTCAAGTTAATAAAGTTAAAATTTAAGAAATAAATTAAAACACACATTATTTATGCAATGCTAAAAGCATTATTTATACATTATTAAGATTCGCAAACGCAATTATTGCGCAATTGTAAAAAATACTTTTATTTATACATTATTCTCGCGTAAAAATCTTACAAATTATTTAATTCTATTATATAAATTACTATAATATAAACAAATAATAAACGAAGATTTAATTAAAGTATTATAAGAGTTTATACGTATCTTAAACGTCAAAATTATATTTTTTGTTAAATTTTTTTTAGTTTTTTAAATGTAAGTTTTTTGTTATTTCTTAAACGCTTTTAAGATTAATTTTAAATTATTTAAACTTTCTTAATATCTTAGGGTTAGAAAATCAATTTTCTAAATTATTAACGTAATAATATATAATATAAAAACAATTTAATATATTTATTAATTATTTAAATAAATTAATTATTTCTATTAAATTATTAATTAATTGTTAGAATAAATAATAAAATTTACTAAAAATAATAATATTAACAATTTAAATTTAAGAAATTAAATTATTAAGATTTTCGAGTTAAATTAATATAAATTGTTAAGATTTAAGTTAAATATTTAATTTAAACTTAATAATTTAATTTAACAAAATTAATCTAAATAAATAATAATAATATTTTTATTTAATGTGATCGTTAAATCGAGTTTTAATACGAATTTTTTGTTCGATCTAAGAATTTGAATAGAATTTTTAATTTAATTTAAATTTTATTTAATTAATTACGCTACGTAGATTAGTTTAAATCAAGTAATTTTTTTTCGTTTAAAAGTGCACTAAATTATCTACAAAATAAGATAAATTTGAAAAAATACAAGTAAAATATAAGAAAGTTATGTAAGTTTTAAATTTGAAGTTTTTATTTAAATTTAGTTTTTAAGTTCAATTATATAAGAGATTTGTTATCAGAACTCGATTTAACGATTAGATTATTTCTATTACAAGTTAAATTATTTAATTAAATAAATATATTTAATTAAAAGTTTAGTTTAATTTAATTTGTTAAAGAAATAAATTAATATAATAAATAAATAAAATATTTATTAAATATTTATATTTCTAAACTTAGATATTAATAATTTAAAATATTTAATTATGTTTTATATTATATTAATAAATTGTTCGATTTATAATATATAAATACAAAAAAAATTGTTTTATACAATATATTTAAATAACAAATTATATATTTTTATTATAATAAATATAATATTATTTTCTATTTTCTATTTTTTATTTTAATATAAATAAAATTTGTTTAACTTTAACTTTAATATTTGTATTTATAATATTTTTGCTTTTATAAATAAATTTTTATTTTTATTATTTATTATTATAAATTTATTTATATAGATTAAATTTATGTTAAGTTTAAAAGTTTTAAGTTAATAATTATTATTTATTATAAAATGTTAAAAATTTAATTATTAGAACGTAATATTATTGTATTTAAACTCTTATTTAATTTAAATTCTCTTTATAGTATATTATTAATTATTTATTTTATTATACTTATTTAATAGATTATAATTATATAATTAATTATATTTTTCTAATATATTTTTATTTAATATATTTTATTTAATGCAAAACTTATTTATTTCTTTTCTTTATATTTTTCTTTTTAATTACTTTGCAAATATAATTACTAGTAATAAATATATCTTATTTATATTATTGCTTTTTATTATAATATAATATTTTTTAATTATATTTTTTTTATATATTTTTTTAATAATATATTTAGAATTTAAAATAAATAAATTTTTTATAAACTAAAAATAAGATAAAATAATATTATAGAAATCTTTTATAAATATTATTAATACTTTTATATATAAATAAGATTTAATAATTATATATTCTTTCTTAATTTTAAGAATATCTCGAATAATATTTGTTTCAAATATAGATTTAAATTTAATTTATTTACTTTATATTAATAACAATAATTGTATTATAAAAAACTAAAAAAGTATTATATAAATATACTATTACTTAATTTTATAATTGTCGAAAATATATAATAGTAAATTTAATGTAAAAAAATAAGAAAAATAAAATATATTTTTTATAAATAATTTTTGCAAAAATTATAAAATTTATACTAGTTTAATATAACAACTTAAACTATTCTTTAATATAAAAAAAATAAATTCTTATATATTAGATTTAATTTCTAATAGTATTAATTTAATAATATAATAAATATTTTTCTTTTTTAATAATATTATTAGAAAATAAATCTAATATATAAACTAATTGCGTTAGATCGAATTATCAAGTTCGAGTTAAGTACTTAACTTAAATCTTGACAATTTGTATTAATTCAACTCGAAAGTCTTAACAATTTAATTTCTGAAGTTGAAATCGACAATTTAAGTCGATTTCTATACTTGAAATCGAAACTTAACTCGAAAAATCGACTTAAATCGCTAAGACTTAATATTAGTATAAAGAAATTCTAAAATAAATAATAGAAAACTATGTTTTATTCTATGATCTTTCGATATAAGATTATTTAATAATGCATTAAGATAATGCATTCGAACTATCTAGATAACTAGAATTAAATCATTGACTTAATTTTTCTTGTTAAAGAGTTTAACAATCTCGTTCTACATAATTTCATTCAAATTATTCTTGTTTTTTTGATTTTTCTTATTGTCGCTTTTATTAATATCTTTATTATTGTTCTTCTTATTACTATTTTTGAATTAAAAAAAGAAATAAATTATTATATCTTAAGAAGAATTTAAACTCTTAATCTTTTTATTCTTAATAATGATAACACAATATTTACAAGAAGATTAAGAAGAACATAATAATGTTTTTTAAAACTTTTTTACAAATATTATGTCATTGTTATTAAAGTGCAATTATTCTATTATTAAGCTATTAAGATTTTTAATATTTAAGCACACTTTATTTAAAAATATATAAAGAACTAATAACTCTAAAGCAATAGCATAATTCTTAAAAAATTAAATACATTACTTGAAAAATCGATTTAAATCGTTAAAACATTAGTTTTATTATAGATTATAATTAATTTGTTTAAAATCTTAATTGTATATTTTAGATTTAATAATGCAATATAATAATGCAATATAATAATGCAATATAATAATGCAATATAATAATGCAATATAATAATACATTATAATATTAATTTGTAACAATAAATTCTTTAAGTTAAATGTGTAAAGTTATTAGTTTAAGATCTTAATAATCTTGTTTATTGTATTATTATTTTAAATAATTTAATTTAAGTCGCTTTTAATCTTATTATTAATCTTATTATTGCAATCTTAATCTTTATTATTTGCATTTTTCTCTTTGTTATTATTATTAACATTAATAATTTTATAGTAATTATAACTTAACGTTTTAGCATTTTCTTAAATTGTATATTAAATTTCTTAATTATTATTATTTTTTTTAACAACATTATTAAAATTCTCTATCTTAATATTGATAAAATTAGAAATTTCTCTCTCTTTTGCGTTTTTTAATAATGCGAATTTCTTAACAAAGTTGCTATACAAATTGAAAGAATTAACGTTATTAACTTTCTTTAAGTTATTTAAATTATTATAATAAATAACTCGTTATTAAATGATCTTCACAATTGATTTTATAAATGTTAAGAAACTTTTATTAATATTAAACTTATTATTAATATTTAATTGCAATATTAATTAACTTAAATGTAGAAAACAAGTAATGCATTTAAATAATGCATACATTTTAAAAGAAAAACATCATTATTATATTTATATTATTACGTATTGTTTGCGCTTCTTAAGTAATTTTAAGTTGTTTTATTTTCTTAATTGCAAATTTCTTCTTTGCTTTTTATCTAAGTTAATTTTTAAAACATTATGTTATTAAGCTATTAACATTATGTGTTTTATTGCATTACTTAAATGTATTATTATAAATGTTTTAATTAATTTAATGCTTATTAATCTTATTTCTAATATTGTTCTTTATAACTTTGCGATTTAACTAAAAGACTTTTATTTAAATAAACGTTTTACGCAATTTCTTAACGCAAATTAAAATAATCTTGCGATCGTTACTTTGTTTTTAATATAATTTCTTCTTATTATTATTTTATTCTTGTGTGCGATTGCGATTTGCGATATTTTTTAAATTAATTAATAATAATTTTATTATTTATGCGATTTCTTAGCTTAGTTTACTAGTAATGTATATAAATAATGCAATTGTACATTATATTATAAATATATCTTAATATTTAATAAAGTGTTATAAGATTTAAAATGTAAAAAAGTTTCAAAAATTAATAAAATTATAAATAAAATATTAAGAAATAATTTTATAAACTAAAGTAAAAATTATATGCATTAAAGTTAAAATTATCTCTTACTTCTACTTTTATTTACTTTGAACTTTTTACTTAATATAATTATTATTTCTTTACATTAATATTTATTTAATTTTATTAATAAGTAATGCAAGTTTATTTAAATTAATTTCTTTATTATTTATTTTACGTAATTTTGTTGTTAATCGTTAATTTAAATTTCTATTTTTACGCAATTTTTAATGCAATTTTTAACGCGTTTCTACTAGTAAAAATTCTAAAAATTATTGCGTTTTTCTTCATAACTTCTTACGTACACATTAATTTATTTCTATTAATATTATTATTTTTGATAATTTACACAAAGTAAACAAGTAATGTATGCGAATAATGCAATACATTTTATTTATAATTAACAAACTTAATTTGTTAGTTTAAAAGTTCGCTTCGAAGCTTTCTTGTAATAAAATAATTTCTTGTAATTAATTTAAATAAAACGAAATAAAAAGTAATAAAGATAAAAATATTAAAGAAAAAAGTGTTTATAATGTTAACATAAATAAGATAATGCAAATAAATAATGCATTTCTAACTAATATACTAATGTTTTGCAATAAAAAGAGCAAAAATAAAAGTTTAAAATTGTCGCACTTTAAGAGATTAAAAGATATTAAAAGTTTATTAATTTTCTTATTTCTAAACGCTTATTTTAACGTTTAGTTCGTAAAATACTATATAATAAGATCTAGAATTACGATTATTAAGAGAATAAATATCGCATTTAGAAATTAATTTTAAACGCATTTTAAGAAGTCGCAAAAACATTTATATACATTTTCTTCTCTAGTAAATGCATTATTTTATTATATTATTATTGTAATTATAAAATTTAACTAATATTTTACTTTATATAAACTTAAATCTCGCAACAATTTACATTAAACGCATAATAATTTAACTTAAGAATTGTTAGTTCATTAAATATTTAATGAAGCAATTTGATTTTTTCTAATAATAGAAATTCTAAAGTAATTTTATGTTTTTTTCTCGAACAATTATAATGTGTTCTTTGTGTTAATTATGAATTAAATCTTCGAGATTTAATTATTAATAACTTTTTTCTAACGATTAAAATTATTAAATGCATTACTTTTTTACATTACTATTAATAAGATTTGTTTATTTATGTTATAATTATAAATATAATATTTTTAATAATATAATACTATTATTAATAAATTTAATCTAGAACGATCTCGAACTTTATTCGAAAAAAATTCTCTTCTTTATTTATTGTTTAATTATTATTCTTTTCTCTACAATATATGTTTTATAATTTAATAATAATTTTCTTTAAGTTTAAATTTATAATATAATTATAATATTTAATTATTATAATTTGCTCAATTATTTGCAAACTTATTTAAGATCAATTTTATTAATATATTTTTCGAACAAAACTAAAAGTTCGTTTAATATTTATTAATAATATTAGATATAAAAGCACATCTTAAGTTATTTGCGTTAGTTTAGAAAAGTTCGAAGCATTATTTCTTTAATACTTCTAAGTTAAATATTTATTCTCTATAATATTAATTCGAAAATATCGATCGTCTTTATCTTAAGTTAAACGAGAACGTTAAGATTATTAAAGTAAAAATCTTGCAATAATCGTAATAAATTACAAAAGTATTAGTAAAAAATTACATACATTATTATATTGCATTATCTTTTTAACAATATTTGTTCTTTATATTTTTGCGTAGAATTTAAGATATTAATAAAATTATATAATGTATTATTAAATTCTTCTATCTTCGAATAATATTTTGCAAGCTTTGTTAAAACTTTATTGTAAACTTTTATTATAATTTCTATTCAAAAACAAACATTAATTTTAATTAATTTCTCTAAATGTTTAAGATAATTAAATATCGCATTAAATATTCGAAATTTTAAATAAATATTTATATTAATTGTCTATAAAATTATAAGAATGCATTTATAGAAAGAATTTAATATATTATTAATAAGTAAAACTAATTGTTATTTACTTTTATCTAGTTTAATTTATTGTATTTTTTAATCTTAAAAGTATTTCTTTATTTAAAGATTAATAAAATTGCATAATTAATATATATAACGAAGTATTAAATAGATAAAGTTCTAACGAATACAAATATCTTATACTAGTTTTTGTAATTTTTTTTCGATTTACTTCTAAAATATTCTAAAGCGAAGCAAACGTTAAGTTAAGTTATTAATAACAATTGTAAAAGTATAAATCTAGATAAAATTTAACAAATGTATTATCTCTTTGCGTTATTATAAAAATAAATATCTTTTTAATTATAGCAAATAAATTTGTATTTCTTATAATATTTTAAACTTATATATTTTTTAATTGTATAACAACATTATTAATTATTACTTTTAATTCTAAAGTTATAATAAAATTTTAAGTTATTAAATTAATAATATAAGTTAAATAAGAAATAAAGTTTTATTATTTATTTTATTAAAATTTTTGTTAATTTAAAGCTTTTTTAAATTTGTCTTTTAGAATGTTATTATTGTTCGCATTATTAGTAATAACATTAAGAAATTTGTTTTTAATCTTAAAAAACTTTAAAATCTTTATAAACTTTAACATTAATTAACAATCTATATATTTAATATTAAAAGAAATAAATTTAATAAAATGTTCGCGAAATTAAAATGCGATATTAACTTAATATATTAATACTTCTAAGTAAACAACTTTTTAAGAACTAAATTATGCATTTAAAGCAATAAAAATACGCTAAATATTTCTAAGATTTATCTTAATTTTCTTACGAATTTAATCAAAGTTTAAGAGAATTATCTTTAATAATTTCGTATAATTTAAAAGCATTAACTTTGATTAAAGCATTTCTAATAACTTTCGAAAATAAAGATTATTAATAATTCGAAAAAATAAATTTAAATTAATAAAAGTTTTGCATAATTAATCTTTTTAATTATCTTAAACAAAGAAGAACAATAAGTTAATATAATTTTTCTTCTAATAATATGTTAGTTTTGCATTATTTATTTACATTATTAATTATAATTTATATAATTAAAAATTAAATTAATTGCGATTTGCAATTTAGATCTTTTTTGTTTTAAGTAAAAAGTAAATCAAAAATGTTTCTTTATATTCGATGTGCTTAAATAATTATAAGCAATAGAATAATTTAAAATTTTATAATAACTTTTGTATATAATTTTTAAAATATTATTTATAATTAAAGTTATTTAAAAATATTTGTTTTAAAGTTTAAATTATGTTTCTATATTAATCTTTTTTGCTTAATATAAATTAACAAATTTTAATTAAATTTTGTTTAAGATATTGTTGTTAACAATTATTTATAATTATTATGCTTAAAATTAAATATTAATATTTAAATTTTATTTAACGTATTTGTTTTTCTTTCTTAAAATAAGTAGTAAATAATTAATAAATATTTTGTTTAATATTTTGCAAAGAATTTTTTTTCTATTGTTAAAAGTAAAAGTAAGAAAATCTTAACTAAATTAACTTGCAAATTAATTAAAATATAAATTATTAAATAACAAGTTACGAAAGATAAATTCGTTAGAATTTTCTTCGTTTAAAGATAATAATTAACTTAAAACTTTTAAAGAGTTTAACATTTTGCAAATAAAAATACAAATATAATATAATAATATTCTTTAATAATTTAAGAAAGTAATTTAAGAATAAAAAAATAATATAAAAGAATAATGTAAGTAACAATTAGTTTAAGCAAGTTATTTTAAAATAATATAAGCAAATGTAACTTTTATGTCAAAGCATATTACTTAATACTCTAGCGAAAAATTTAAAATTATAATAATGTATATTTAAAAATAGAAAATCTTAATATAATAATGTTATTTTTGATTTCTTAACAATTTAATTTAATTTCTAATATTAGAATTAAAAATTAAGTTAAATCGAATTAAGTTAATTCTAAAATAATAGAAATTAAATTAAATTTTAAATTAATTTCTAATGTTAAAATCGTTAAATTAAGTTAATTTTAACAGTTAAAATCGAAACTTAACTTAACAATTAATCTACTAATATATTTGTTTTTAATATAATATTTAAATTATAATAAATTATAGAAATTAATATTTTAATATTTTTTAATAAATTATATTTATATTATATATAAATAATATAAATAATAATTTTTATTTAAACTTTATAAATTATTAAATTATTTTCTTTTATTTAAAATATTTCTAATTTAATATTAATTTATTTTTCCACTTAGATTAATTATTAAGTTAAATTATAATATTATTTTTCTAATTTAATCTAGTGTTAAGATTGAATTGCGATAATTTTTTAAAATTAAATCGCTTAAATTAGTTTAATGTATTTCGCATTAAATTATTTACAATAATTAATTAAATTACTTTAAACGATTTAATTTCTTAAATTTTTTTAATTTAAATCTTAATATTTATATATAATATTTCTAGATTAATGCGATTAATTTATTTCTATTATTTAAGTTTTGTTTTTAGTAAAAATTTTTTATAATAAAAATTTTATTAACCCTAATCAAAATATATATCAGGGTTAGGGTTAGGGTTAGGGTTAGGGTTAGGGTTAGGGTTAGGGTTAGGGTTAGGGTTAGGGTTAGGGTTAGGGTTAGGGTTAGGGTTAGGGTTAGGGTTAGGGTTAGGGTTA